>ERZ1673700.208-NODE-208-length-86129-cov-8.669134_pt1 | contig 86129 bp, 89 predicted proteins | sample MGYA00580230_ERZ1673700 | MGnify/ENA primary metagenome ERZ1673700 (study PRJEB41218, sample SAMN15661782) | gut metagenome | host: Homo sapiens | place: Canada: London | collected 2015-08-20/2019-03-30 | study: EMG produced TPA metagenomics assembly of...
TTGGGGGTTCAAGGGGGCCATTCTCTCACGTGAGAGAATGGCCCCCTTATCCGCGTCCCCCTGCACGGTGCAGGGAAACTGTAATTATATTACATAATCATAATCCCCATCTTCGCGCAGCAGATCCGCGAGCGTGTACTGATCAAGGTATTTATTGATGACATCGTTCAGTCCCGCCCAGAGCGAGAGTGTGCGGCACTCCCCTGCGCGGTCGCAGGGCGAGCTGCCGGCTTCGAGGCACGCGACGGGGGCGAGCGAGCCCTCCATCAGCCGCAGGATCTGGCCGGCGGTGAACTGGTCGGGGCTCTTGCACAGGCGGTAGCCGCCGCCCTTGCCGCGCATTCCCTCGACCACGCCGCCCTTGACGAGCGATTTGACGATGCTCTCTAAATACTTTTCCGAAATGTCCTGCCGCTTGGCGATCTCCTTGAGCGGGATGTATCCGTCGGTCTGGTGCTCGGCCATGTCGATGAGCACGCGCAGCGCGTAGCGTCCTTTGGTTGAAATCATCATAGTATGTTCACGCCTTTCTAAGCACATCCGTTGAAAGGTATACGGGAGTCGGCCTTCTTCAACTTTTGATATTCCTATTATATTACATGGTTTATGGGAATTCAATAGGATTTTTTGAAATTTCCTCTTGACAAATCGAAACATGCATCGTATAATCCCTACATACCTACTTGAAAGGTTGGTAATGAACGTGAATTCCTTCCTTCACCCGTTCCGATGTCGCCGCGGCAGAACATAAGATGCAAGCGATCACCGAAACCTATAAAACAAACAATAAAATTTTGATATAGAACGTACATCGTTCAGGAGGAAACATTATGAGCAAGATTTACACTTCTGCGGACCAGCTGATCGGCAAGACCCCGCTTCTCGAACTGTCCCACATCGAAAAGGCTGAAAAGCTCGAGGCTAAGCTCCTCGCCAAACTCGAATACTTCAACCCCGCAGGCTCCGTCAAGGATCGTATCGCCAAGGCCATTCTTGATGACGCTGAGGCAAGCGGCAAGCTGAAGCCCGACTCCGTCATCATCGAGCCGACCTCCGGCAACACCGGCATCGGCCTTGCATCCGTGGCCGCCGCACGCGGCTATCGCATCATCATCGTCATGCCCGAGACCATGAGCGTCGAGCGCCGCCAGCTGATGAAGGCCTACGGCGCAGAGCTCGTTCTCTCCGACGGCGCAAAGGGCATGAAGGGTGCCATCGCCAAGGCTGAAGAGATCGCCGCGCAGATGCCGGGAAGCTTCATCGCCGGCCAGTTTGTCAACCCCGCGAACCCCAAGGCGCACTATGAGACCACCGGTCCCGAGATCTGGGAAGACACCGACGGGCAGGTCGACATCTTTGTCGCCGGCGTCGGCACCGGCGGCACGTTGACCGGCACGGGCAAGTTCCTCAAGGAGCAGAACCCCAACGTCAAGGTCGTCGCCGTCGAGCCCGCCTCATCCCCCGTTCTGAGCAAGGGTGTTGCGGGTGCGCACAAGATCCAGGGCATCGGCGCGGGCTTTGTGCCTGACGTTCTTGATACCAAGATCTATGACGAGATCATCACCGTCGAAAATGACGACGCCTTTGCCACCGGCAAGCTTGTCGGCCACAGCGAGGGCGTGCTGGTCGGTATCTCCTCCGGCGCTGCCGTCTGGGCCGGTATCCAGCTCGCCAAGCGTCCCGAGAACAAGGGCAAGACCATCGTTGTCCTGCTGCCCGACACCGGCGACCGTTACCTCTCCACCCCCCTGTTTCAGGATTGATATTTGATCCCTCTCTCATCTCTCTAAATGGCGAAGGCCCGCTTCCGAAAGGAAGCGGGCCTTTGTCCATTTTATTTTCCGTTAGCGTCGTTTTTGACTGCCTGCGTTCCATTCGCGCAGGTCCTTGAGCTCGTCGTAGAGTCGGCAGTAGCTTTCATGCCGCCCTCTGACGATCCTGCCATCTTTTACGGCCTGACGCACCGAGCAGCCCTTTTCCTTTGTGTGGCTGCACCCGACGAATTGGCAGTCGCCAAGGTAGGGCGAAAAGTCCAAAAAGCACTCGGGTAGCTTTTCTTTGAGCTCCAAATTGAGCCCCGTCGTCTCGAACGAGGAAAAGCCCGGTGTGTCGATGATCTCCGCGCCGCAGGGTAGCTCGTAGAGCTCAACATGGCGCGTCGTGTGCCGTCCGCGGCCGAGCGCCTGACTCACCTCACCCGTCTTGAGCGACATGCTGGGGTCGAGCGCATTCAGAATGCTCGACTTGCCAACGCCGGAGTTGCCTGTGACGGCGGAGAGCCGCCCGACGAGCTGGGCGCGTAGCGCCTCGATGCCCTCGCCCGTCTCCGCGCTGACGCTGACGGTGCGAAAGCCCGCGTTTTCATAGTATTCCCGCAGCGCGTCCGCGGGGTCTAAGTCGCACTTGTTGATGCAGATGAGCACGTCGCAGCCCTTGAGCGCGGCGATGGCCGTCATGCGGTCGACCAAATATGGATCGGTCTTCGGGATCGCCTGTGAGCAGACGATGACCATCTGGTCGATGTTGGCGACGCTCGGGCGGTCAAAGCTGTTTCGGCGCGGCAGAATTTCGTCGATGCGGCCTTCGCCGCCCGGCACCTCGCAGAATTCGACGTCGTCGCCCACGAGCGGCGAAATGCCCTCCCTGCGGAATTTGCCGCGCGCCTTGCAGGTGTAGAGCTGTCCGTCCGCGCATTTGACATAGTAGAAGCCGCTCAGTGCGCGCTGTATTCTTCCTCTCACGGCTGCGGTTCCCCTCCAGAGGTCGTGGCGTCATCGCCGTAGTCCGGCATGGCGGGGCCTTCGCTGATAACGAAGGTGATGGTCGTGCCCGCGTCCACCTTCGTTTCGGCGTTGATGCTCTGATCGATGACCGTGCCGTAGGGCTCGTCGGATGCGCGCTGCGTCACCTCGCCGACGACAAGGCCGGTCTGCGTGACCTGCTGGCGGACGATCTCAATGTCGATGCCGATGAAAGAGAGCACCGTCACGGGCTTGGGCTGCTCGCCCTTGCTGACGACGAGCGTGACGCTGTCGCCCTCCTGAAGCGTTTCGCCGTACTCGGGAATCGTGCGGATGACATAGCCCTTCGTGATGTTGCTGTATTCCTCGACCGGGTCGTTGACGACAAGGTTCAAGTCAAGGTTGGTGAGCTGGAGCGTTGCGTCGCGGTACTCCTTGTTGATGAGATTCGGCATTTTCTCCGTCTTGGCGCCGGAGCTGACGAAAACCGAGATGACGCGGTTGCCCTTTACGGTCTTGCCGCGCTCGGGCGACTGCTCGATAATCTGACCCGCCGCGTATTTGCTGCTCGCGCGCTGGCCAATCTGTTCGATCGTGAAGATACCCTTCACGTTTTCGTCCTCGTTCGCCTCGTCGATGGTCATGCCGATGAGATACGGCACCACATACTCTGTCGGCGTCTGCTCGCCGCCGAGAAGATCGCTGAAGATCGCGTGCCAGAGCAGCACGATGAGTGCCACCGCGGCCACCGCCGCGCCGATGATCGTGAGCAGCTTGCGCGTGCCCAGCTTGTGCGGGGATGCCTCTTCTTCCTCCTCGTCGTCCGCCTCCTGCATCTTCTGTGCCTTGGAGACGGTGTGCACGGCGGGGATATACTGCGTGGGCTCGTCCACGGTCTCGCGGTGCAGGTCTTCGATCGTGAAGTCGAGGTCGACCTCGGGATTCTTGCGGAACTCCTCAAGGTCTGCGAGCATTTCATCCGCCGAGGCGTAGCGCTTCTCCAAATCGGAGGCCATCGCCTTCATGCAGATGAGCTCAAGCGCTTCGGGCACGTCGGGATTGATCTCGCGCGGCGAGAGCGGCACGGAGGAAAGGTGCTGGATGGCGACGGAAACGGCGTTGTCGCCCTCGAACGGGAGTCTCCCCGTCAGCATTTCGTAGAGCACGACGCCCGCGGAGTAGATGTCCGAGCGCGCGTCCGTGCGGTCGCCCCTCGCCTGCTCGGGCGACATGTAGTGCACCGAGCCGAGCGCCTCCTGCGTGAGCGTGTTGGCGGAGTTGGCGAGGCAGGCGATGCCGAAGTCAGCGACCTTGACGCTGCCGTCGCGAAGCACCATGATGTTCTGCGGCTTGATGTCGCGGTGGATGATGCCGCGCGAATGCGCGTGCGAGAGCGCCTTCATGATCTGCGTGATGAAGTGCAGCGCCTCACGCCAGTTGAGCTGGCCGCGCTTTTCCATATACTGCTTGAGCGTGATGCCGTCGATGAGCTCCATGACGATATACTCCGTCTCGCCGCGGCTGACGTCGTAGACCGAGACGATATTCGGGTGCGAGAGCATTGCGACAGCCTGCGACTCGTCGCGGAAGCGGCGGCGGAAGTCGGCGTCCTCGGCAAGGTCGCTCTTGAGCACCTTGACCGCCACGAGGCGGTTCAAGCGGTGGCACTTGGCCTTGTAGACAACGGCCATGCCGCCGCTGCCGATGACTTCGAGCAGCTCATAGCGGTTGTCGAGCATTTTTCCGATCATATTGTTCATACGGTGCCACCTCCTTTACTCGTGTTCAATGAGCACAGCCGTCACGTTGTCCGGCGCGCCCTGCGCCTTAGCGAGCGCAATGAGATCGTTAAGGCTTTCTTCCGCGCTCTTACCCGCGCACACGGCGCGGCAAATTTCGTCGTCCGTCGCGGTGACGACAAGGCCGTCCGTGCAGAGGAGAATTTTGTCCCCCTTGGTGAACGAGACCTCGAACGCGTCGCAGAGCGTGTTTTCGTCTGGGCCGAGCGCGCGGGTGATGAGGTTGCGGTTCGGGTGCGTGCGCGCCTCCTCGGCGGTGATGTTGCCGTTTTCCACGAGCGTCTGCACGACGCTGTGGTCGTGCGTGATGCGTGTGATCTCGCCGCCGCGGATCAAATACGCGCGGCTGTCGCCGATGTTGCAGACGATGGCGTACTTCTCCTCTGCCACTGCGCTGACGAGCGTCGTGCCCATGCCCTGATAGGCGGGGTCTTGCAGCGCGCGCTGATAGACCGCCGTGTTGGCCTTCGCCACGCAGAACGACGCGAGCTCGCGCAGCTGCTCGGCGGTCATGTCCGCGCGGATGAGCGCGCGCATTTCCTTCATAAAGGTCTCCACCGCAACAGAGCTTGCGATCTGCCCGCCCTCGGCGCCACCCATGCCGTCGCACACGACGGCGATGAGCAGCTTTTTGCCCTGCTCGACGGCAAAGGTATCCTGATTTTCATGCCGCCGCAGACCGACGTCGGTTTTTCCACAGGCTCTCATTGCGCGACCCCCTCTCTTGCTTTCATTTCTTTGCGCCGGAGTTGTCCGCAGCTGGCGTCAATGTCGCCGCCCAGGCTGCGGCGGACCGTCGCCGTCAGGCCGTGGGACTCAAGGCGCTTCTGGAATGCCGCGACGCGCTTGCTCGGCTTGAACTCGCTCTCGACCACGTCGTTGAGCGGGATGAGGTTCACATGTCCCGGCATGCCGTGGATCTTTTCGGCCAGCAGGTCGGCCTGCCAGTCGTGGTCATTCACGCCGTCGATCATCGCGTATTCAAACGAGATGCGGCGGCCGGTCTTCTTAAAATAGCGGTGGCAAGCGGCGAACAGCTCCTCCACGTCGTAGGCGTTGTTCACGGGCATGATGCGGCTGCGCGTCGCACTGTCGGGCGCGTGGAGCGAAACAGACAGCGTGAGCTGCAAATTGTCCTCCGCGAGCGCGTCGATGCCCGGCACCACGCCGCAGGTGGAAAGCGAGATGTGGCGCATGCCGATGTTCATCCCGTCGGGATGGTTGATGAGCTCCAAAAAGCGCAGCACATTTTTCCGGTTGTCCATCGGCTCGCCGATGCCCATCAGGACGATGTTGGAAATTTCGCGTCCGGAGTCAAGCTGCGTGAAAAGCACCTGATCGAGCATTTCCGACGGTGTTAAGTCCCTCACCTTGCCGGCCAGCGTGGACGCGCAGAATTTGCAGCCCATGCGGCAGCCGACCTGCGAGGAAATGCAGACCGTGTTGCCGTGGTGATAGGACATCAGCACCGTTTCGATGCAGTTGCCATCTTGCAGCTCCCAGAGGTATTTGATCGTCCCGTCGAGCTTCGACACCTGCTTGCGCGCGACCGTCGGCACGGTGATGTAGTACTCCGCCCTGAGCTTTTCGCGCAGGGATTTGGGAATATTCATCATCTCGTCAAAATCGGTGATGCCGCGGTGCAGCCAGGTGAAGACCTGCTTGCCGCGGAACGACGGTTCGCCCATCGCGCGCAGCGCCGCGGTGATTTCCTCCAATGTCATTGACTTTAAATCAGTCATGCGTCTTTCTCCTCATGCGGCTGAGATAGAACCCGTCCGTATTGTCGCGCTGCGGCCAGAGCGTCAAATGCCCCGGCGCGCTCACGCCGTTCGGCAGCGAAAAGGCTTCGTAAGTAAACTCGTCGTGCGCTTTTAAAAAGTCGTCCGTCACCTGCTCGTTTTCCTCGGGCAGGATCGTGCAGGTCGAGTAGACGAGAAGGCCGCCGCGTTTCACATAGCGCGCGCTGTTCTCTAAGATCGCGCGCTGGATCTCCGGCAGCGCGGAAAAATCCTGCGCATCCTTATAGCGGATGTCCGGCTTTTTGCGGATGATGCCAAGGCCCGAGCACGGCACATCGCAGATGACAACGTCAAAACGCCCCGCCCATTCCTCGCAGAACGCGCGGCCGTCGACAGCGGCGGTCTCGATGCACGTAATGCCGAGGCGCTGCGCGCCCTCGCGGATGCGCTTCAATTTGTTTTCATGTAGATCGCACGAGAGGATGCTCCCCTCGTTTTCCATCGCGAATGCCGCGGCGAACGACTTGCCGCCCGGCGCGGCGCAGACGTCCAGCACCCTCTGCCCGCGAACAAAGTCCGCGGCGCAGACGATCAGGTGTGCCGCCGCGTCCTGTACGGTGAAGCGGCCATTGTAGAAAGCGCTGAGCGTCGTTAGGTCGCCCGTGCCGGAAAGCTCCAGGCATCCGGGCACCCACGGGTGCGGCGTGACGCAGACGCCCTCGCCGCGAAGTTCGTCGACGAGCGCTTTTTCATTCGTTTTGAGCGGGTTGACCTGTACGCTGATGGGCGAAGCCTCGTTGTCGATGCGAAGAAACGCTTCCGCTTCCTCGACGCCGAGGAGAGACACGAGCCTTTTGACGAGCCACTGCGGGTGGCTGTAGGCGACGCTCAATCGTGCGATATTCCCCTCCGGCAGCGGCGGGAGATTCGACTTATTCTGCGCGACCTTGCGCAGCACGGCGTTGACGAGTCCGCTCGCGGCGCTTCTGCCGTTCGTGCGGCAGAGCTCCACGGACTCGCTGACGGCGGCGTGGTCGGGCACCTTGTCCAAAAACAAGATCTGGTACGCGCCGATGCGCAGAATGTCGGAGAGCGGTGGCTGCAAATGGTCGAGCTTCTGCGTGCAGTAGGCGCTCAAATACCAGTTCAGCAGAAGCTCGTTCTGCATCACGCCGTAGACGATGCGGCTGCAAAGCGCCGCGTCCTGAGCACTCAGTGCGCACTTGCCGAGCTGCGCCTTCAGCGCGGCGTCCGCCCACGCACCGTTGCGGCGGCAGGCGACCAGAACGGAGAGCGCGCATTCGCGCGCGTTCGCGGTATTTCCCTTACGCATCGAGGACCGTCCCCGCGGCGATGCGCTTGCCGTTCAGAAAAGCGTTCGCTGCCATGCGCTTGCCGCCGTCGGGCTGCAGCTCCGTGATAAGAATGCTTTTGCCGTCGCCGCAGGCGGCTTCGATGCCCTTTTTGCGCGCGCACAGCGTGCCGGGCACGTCCTTCGTTTCGCCGAGCGGCACGGCATGGAAAATTTTCGTGTTCGCGCCGAGAATGCTCGCCGCGGCGCAGGGCCACGGGATCAGCGCGCGAATCTGGTCGATGATCTGCGTGCTGCTTCTCGTCCAGTCAATGGGAGAAAGCTCGCGCGAGAGCATGGGCGCATACGTCGCCTGTGACTCGTCCTGCGGCACGCGCTGCGCTGTGCCGTTTTGAATCTCAACGATGGCCTCAGCGATCGCATCCGCGCCGAGCACAGCGAGCTCTTTGAACAGGTCCTCCGCCGTCTCGTCGGGGCGGATGGCCTGCTTTTTGACTAAGATCATATCGCCCGCGTCGCACTCTTTCGCCATGTGCATCACGGTCACGCCGGTCTCCTTTTCGCCGTCTAAGATGGCGCGGTTAATCGGCGCTGCGCCGCGGTACTTCGGCAGAATGGACGCGTGTGCGTTGATGCAGCCATGCACCGGCACGGCGAGCATTTCCTCCGGTAGGATGCGACCATAGGCCGCGACGATCGCGAGCTCGGGCGCGAGGGTCTTGAAATCCTCAAGCGCCGTGCCGTCGCGCATCGTCACCGGCTGAAAAACGGGGATATTCTGCGACAAAGCATATTCCTTTACAGGGCTTGGCGTGACTTTGTTTCGGTTGCGCGGCTTGTCCGGCTGCGTGAAAACGCCGCACACGTCGTGCCCGTCCGCGACCAGACGCTCTAAGATCGTGCGCGCAAAGTCGGGCGTGCCCATGAAGACGATCCTCATTCCTCGTCCAGCTCCTTTTCTTGCTCGCGGATATACTGCTCCAGCTCCTCGTCGGTGAGGACTTTGCAGTGCTCGGTGTAGAGGTGGCCGTCGAGATGCTCGATCTCGTGGCAGAAGCAGCGCGCGGTCAGCTCTTCGTCCTCAACTTCAAACTCCGTGCCGTAACGGTCCTGCGCGCGCACGCGCACGACCATCGGGCGCGTGACGATGCCGTACTTGCCCGGCACGCTCAGGCAGCCCTCGAGGCCCGTCTGCTCGCCCTCGGTCTTGATGATCTCGGGGTTGATGAGCTCGATGATCTCGCCCTGCTCATCCTCCACGATGCAGACGCGTCGCAGGATGCCGACCTGCGGGGCGGCGAGGCCGACGCCACCGGCCTCCTCCAGTGTGTCCGCCATGTCGTCGAGCAGCTCATGCAGCCGGTCGTTGAATTCCGTCACGGGGCGGCAGACCTTTGTAAGGCAGGGGTCGCCCACTTCGTGGATCTTGCGAATAGCCATAATTTCATCCTCTTTTCTCTATTGTAAAGCATTGCAGTCGGCAAAAATGTCGAGACCGCGGTTTTCTTTTCTTGCGTAAAATGCCAGCAGATATTCGCTGACGGTGCGCCGCAGCACGCTGCCGCCCTTGCCGCACAGGTAGACGCAATAGCGGTAGCGGTTGTTGACCTTCACGACCGGTGCGCCCGCGGGGCCGAGCACTTCGACATCGAGCCCGCTCAGCGGCGGCTGGGAAGAGGCGTAGCGCAGTGCGTCACACAGCGCGCGGGCAGCGGCGATGACGCGCAGCTCATCAAGGCCTGAGACCGTCAGCGTGAACAGATCTGCAAACGGCGGATAGCGCCGCAGCGAGCGCATGCGCAGCTCGTTTTGGTAAAACGTCTTGTAATCCTGTTTCGCCGCGGCCTGAATGACCTCGTTTTCGGGATGGTAGGTCTGGATGACCGCGCGGCCCGGACGCTCGCCGCGTCCGGCCCTGCCGACGACCTGCGCCAGTAGGCTGTACGTCCGCTCGGCGGCGTGGTAGTTCTGCGCGTAGAGCGAAAGGTCCGCGTCCAGCACACCCACGAGCGTCACGTTTTCAAAATCCAGCCCCTTGGCAACCATCTGCGTGCCAAGGAGGATGGGAATTTTCTTTTCTTCAAATTCGCGCAGCAGCGCTTCATGTCCGCGTGACGCGCCGACGGTGTCGGCGTCCATACGCAGCACTTTAGCCTTTGGGAACAGGTCAAAAAGCTCCTGCTCGACCTTCTGCGTGCCGGAGCCGACGCGCTTCATCAGTCCCCCGCACTCGCTGCACCTGTCCACTACGGCTTCGGAGTGCCCGCAGTAATGGCACATCAGCCGTTCGTTGGCGGAATGGTACGTCATCGGCACGCTGCACCGCGGACACTGCGGCACGTAGCCGCACTCGCCGCACAGCAGCATCCGCGCGCTGCCGCGCCGGTTGAGAAACAGAATGCTCTGCTCGCCGCATTCGATATTTTTTTCAAGCTCTGCGCGCAGCGCATGACCGATCGAGGTCTCGTTCCCCTGCCGCAGCTCGTCCTTCATGTCGGCGATCAGCACCTTGGGCAGCGGCAGATCGTTGAACCGCTTATGAAGGGAAAAGACTTGATAGCGACTGTTTTTCGCGGCATATGCCGTTTCAATCGTCGGCGTGGCCGAGCCGAGCAGCAGCAGCGCGTCGTTCTGCGCACAGCGGAACTGCGCGACGTCGCGCGCGTGGTAGCGCGGCGGATTTTCGGACTGATAACTCGTCTCCTGCTCTTCATCCAAAATGATGAGCCCGAGGTTTTGCAGCGGTGCAAACACCGCGCTGCGCGTGCCCAGCACGACGCGCACCTCACCGCGGCGGATGCGCTTCCATTGGTCGTAGCGCTCGGTGAGCGGCAGCGCGCTGTGCAGCATCGCGACGTCACTGCCGAACTGCGCCGTAAAGCGGCGCAGCATTTGCGGCGTCAGCGCGATCTCCGGCACGAGCAGCATGGCGGTCTTGCCGCGCGTGAGCGCTTCTTCGATGAGCCTGATATAGACCTGCGTCTTGCCGCTGGCGGTCACGCCATGCAGCAGCGCGGCGCTGCCGCCCTCGCGGCCTAAGAGCGTACAGAGGCCGTCGAAAGCGGCCTGCTGTTCGCCGTTGAGCACAATGTCCTCGCGCGCGGGCGCATCATCATAGCGGCTGACGCGCAGCACCTCGCGCTCGGAAAATTCGACAAGTCCGGCCTTCTTGAGGCCGCGCAGCGTTTGCATCGTCGCGCCGGTGTAATAGCTGATCTCGCTGCTGGATAGGCACCCCTCGCGGCTGAGAAGCTCGACGACCGCATAGCGCACGGGTGCGCTGCGGCGCTTGGGCTCGACCGCGGCGAGCGCGTCCTCCGCGCTGACGCAGAGCGACACCATGCGCACGGACTTATCCTGCAAGCGCTGACGCAGCTTCGTCTCGCGCACGGCGAGGCCGCAGGCTTCAAGCGAGCGGAGCGCCTTTGCCGTCTTTTCGCCGCCAAGCTCATCGAGCGCGGCGCGCTCGATCTCCTTGGCGCTGAGCATGGCGCGCAGCAGCGTTTCCTCAAGGGAATCCGGCGCGACGGACGAGAGCGCATCCTCCGCGCTGATCTCGCCGTTCACATGCCACAGCTCGCGGTACTGGAGCCACACGCCGCCGGGCAGGATCGTCTTGATCGCGTCGTAATACGTGCAGAAATAGCGCGCTTTCATCCACCGCACAAGGCGGACGTCCTTTGCATCCAGCAATGGCGCGTCGTCGAGAAGAACATCGATGGGCTTGAGCGGCGACGTCGCCGCCTCGCGCCCGACTTCGAGCAAAAAGCCCTCTACGCGCCTGTTTCCGCGCCCAAAGGGGATCGTCACGCGCTTGCCGACCTCGGCGCTGCCGATGAGCTCGTCCGGCACAAGGTAGGTGTAGAGCCGGTCGGCGGCATAAGGAACGGAAGAGACTGCGACGCGAGCAAGCATTTTCTCTGTCATACAGTCTCCCCCTTTGCGTTATTCAAGACTTACTTTGCGATGTGCGTGTCGATATTCTCTGCGGTGAGCTTACCGGCAGCGACCTCGTTGATGGCCGTGGTGACCGGCTTTTCGCAGAGGGGATAACCCTCTTCGTCGGCCTGCTCGGCGATCTGGCGGGCGCGGCGCGCGACCACGTTGACGAGCAGATAACGGTTCTCAACGTACTTGTTGAGCAGGCTCATTGCGGGATAAAGCATCATAATAATTTACTTCCTTCTGCCTTTTCGGCTGATTTTTGAACTTATTCAGACAAAATGGCCATGCGCTCGGCGGGCTTGCAGTGCTCGGCGAGCATGATGGCGTTGATCTCGCGCACGGCGCGTTCCACCGTGTCGTTGATGACGAAATAATCATAGGTATTAGCGGTCTGAAGCTCGACCTTTGCGCGGACGAGGCGTTTTTGCACCTTTTCGGGACTGTCGGTGCCACGGCTCGTCAGGCGTTCTTCAAGCGCCTGCCACGAAGGCGGCGCGATGAAGATGCGCACGACATCAGGCCGCTTATGCACGACCTGCAAGGCACCCTGTACCTCGATATCGAGGACGACGTCCTTCCCCTGCTCCATGGCCTCGTCGACAAACTTTTTCGGCGTGCCGTAGAAGTTGCCGACATACTCGGCATACTCCAAAAAGGCGTCCTCCGAGATCATTTTGCGGAACTCGTCGACGTCGGTAAAGTGATAGTGGACGCCGTTTATCTCGCCGGGACGCGGCGGACGCGTCGTGGCGGAAACGGAGAAATAAAGATCGTCGCGATCCTGAAATAACTCCTTGAGCACCGTGCTCTTGCCCACTCCGGATGGGCCGGAGATGATGAATGTTTTCCCCTTGTACATGATTTTCTATGCTTCCTCCTCCATGGCGAGCGTTTCCACGCCCAGCCTTGCGATCAGCTTGTCAGCGGCGATGGCCGAGAGCACCACATGGTCGCTGTCCATGATGAACACCGACGCGGTCTTGCGGCCGTAGGTCGCGTCGATCAGCATGCCGCGCTCGCGCGACTCCTGAATGAGGCGCTTGATCGGCGCGCTGTCAGGGCTGACGACGGCGATCAGGCGCTCGGCGGACACCATGTTGCCAAATCCGATGTTCAGCAGCTTCATTTGCTTCGCCCCTTACTCGATGTTCTGCACCTGCTCGCGGATCTTTTCGACCTCCGCCTTGAGCGCGACCACATCGCGCGCGATGGCGACGTCGTTGCACTTCGAGCCGATGGTGTTGCTCTCGCGGTTGACCTCCTGAATAAGAAAGTCCATCTTGCGGCCCATGGGCTCGTCGGAGAGCAGCATGTCGCGCAGCTGCGACACGTGCGAGCGCAGACGCACGGTCTCCTCGTCCACGGCGACCTTGTCGGCGTAGATGGCGGCCTCGGTCAGAATGCGAGACTCGTCGATCGTCGTGCTCTGCAGGACCTCCTGCATGCGCGCGGTCAGCTTTTCGCGGTACTCGCGTACCGTTTCGGGCGAGCGCTCCTCGACCTTGCCGGTGAGCGTTTCGATGGTCGTGAGGCGGCCGCCGATGTCCTCGGCGAGCTTCTTCCCCTCCGTCGCGCGCATCTGGTTATAGGACGCGAGCGCTTCGTCGAGCACCTCGCAGATGTCCGCGCCAACGGACTCCAGGTCCTCCTCCGCCTTCGTGACGGTCAGCACGTCCGGAATGCGGGCGAGGTCCGCCGCGTAGGACTGCTTTTGAAGGTAATTCCCGCCGTCGATCTCATAGAGCTTGCGCAGCGCCTCTAAATAGCTGCGGGCCAGACCCTCGTTGACCACGACAACCTCTTCATCCGCGCCGGTCGAGTCGATGGTGACGAACACATCGACCTTGCCGCGCGAGATGGCCTTCTGCACGCGCCCCTTGATGGCGTCCTCCGCGAAGATGTAGGCGCGCGGCAGCTTCACCGTGCAGTCAAGATAGCGGTTGTTGACAGAGCGCACCTCGACGGTGATATCGCGATTGGAGAGCGTTTTTTTTGCTCTTCCATAGCCAGTCATACTTTTGACCACGATTCTTCTCCTCCATGATATAGTAAAAACACAAAACTGAAAAGTACAGGATTAAACAAAAATCAGTAGTAAATGCAGGGCAGTAAATAGCATCCGCCGCCGCTAAAGAGCGTGCAGCACGACCATGCCGCGCAGCAGCGCAGACACGCGCTGTCATCAAAATTGGCCGTGTGGACCGAGCGGAAGCCGTTGGGCCGGTAGCCCGCCCCCGTCAGCGCAGAGAGCGCGTTCTGATACTCTGGATTGTTCGGGTCCATCTGCACGGCGGTCTCCATATAGCGCTTGGCCTCGTCCATCCAGCCGCGCCGCGAGCAGACCACGCCCATCAGGAAGTTCCACTCCGCGTTGTGGTCGCTCACGCCGCTTAAGAGACGCTCAGCGAGCGAGATATCGCCGCGGTTGATCGCCATGCGCACCTGATTGAGCGAGCCCGCTCCATAGGCGCCGCCGTAAGCGGAGTTGCCATAGCTATTCCCGCTGCCGTAGCCGTAGGAGTGGCTCTGCGAGGCGGCGGAAGACGCCTTGCGCTGCTTCTGAATCTGGTCATAGGCCTCGTTGATCTCTTTCATTTTTTCCTGCGCGAGATCGGCCAGCGGGTTATCGTGGTAATTGTCCGGGTGGTATTTGCGGGCAAGGTCGCGGTAAGCGCGCTTGACCTCCTCGTCAGTCGCCGTCGGCGGGATATTTAGGATCTGATAGGGGTCATTCATACGGTTTCCTCGTTTTTCTCCGCCTTGATGCGGAAGTGTATTCTGCGCGGGGACTTATGATACGTGCCCTTGAGAACGGCATTGCCGATCCCATAAAGGCTCTCGTAAAAAATGCTGTCTAAAATGCTTGTCCACACGCCGCAGGAGAGCAGCGCGTAAGCGCTCGCCATGCGGTGCACGGAGAGGTCGAGCGAGGCGGCCACGGCTTCCCTGCTCTGCTCGTCCAGCTTGTCGCCATCAAGCTCATAGCGATAGCGCAGCGGATTGTAGCAATTCGAGTGCGCGTCCTTTTCAAAGTCATCTGCCGCGTCAACCAAGTAGATCCAGCGGCCGAGGTGGTAGAAAATTTCCTTCATCACGCGCCGCCGCATCTCGTCATCGACACAGTCGGCGATGTCCGCCATCAGCGCGGCGAAAGGCTCGGCAGCCTGATCGAGCGAGGCGCAGTGCTCCCGCTCGCGCTCGTGCAGATCATTTAGGTGCCGCTGCACGGAGGCGTCAAATTCCGGCACGAACGTCCTCGCCTTGCGGTAAGCGCCGCGCAGCAAAAGCGCCGCGAGCCGGTATGGGATGGCTTTGAAAAAGCCGTGGTCTTCAATATGGTCGCGAAGCTGCCACCAGGCGAGCACCAGACTGTGGTCTGCCGCCGTTTCGAGCGCGACGGTGTGCGCCATGACGCACTGTGCCTTGCACGGATGCGCCGCGCAGCGGCAGCTCTCGCATTCCGGCTCCTGCGCGTCGGAGAGCAGAATAGCAAGGAACGTGAAGTCGAAATTCAGCACAAAGCGGGCGGCAAAGCCGTACTTTCGCCCGAGCTCGTGGCACAGCCCGCAGTAAACGGACTGGAAACGCGCTTCGTCCTGCTCGCTGAGGTGCGGCTTGGACGGCCTGATGTAACCAAACATGCCTTAGAAAAGACGCACAATGGTGAACGTCAGCTTGCCGTTTTTCTTCGTGCGGCGGTCGCAGATGATCGCGGGGATGATGCCGACTAAAAACGCCGCGATGGCGACGGCGTAGCGCAGTCCCTCGCTTTCGAGCGCGCCGGTCGCAAAGTAGCCGACAAGAAACAGCACGATCGGCAGAAGATAGACGAGGAGCATCACGCCGAGCAGATTCTTCGTGCTGCTCTCGACCACGACCTTTTGTCCCACTTCGGCTCGGGCGTCGTTGCGCGCGACAGCGCGCACACTTGCACCCGATACGCCGCAGCCCGCACACTCTTCACAGTCGTGGCCGCAGGCGGACTTGCGCGGGACGGAGATCTCCGCCATGCCGCCGGGAAGGATTTTTTCTACTGTTGCGATCTGAGTCATGCTGTCTCCTTTTGCGAATTGGCTTAGTTGATGTGAACGGTGACCTCGTAAGTGCCGACCGCGCCCACGTCGTAGCCGCTCACCTCGATGCGGGCGGGAACGGTGTAGCTGCCGCTGTCGGCGGCGATGTCGGATAGGTCTGCAATGACGTGGACCTCGCTGCCGTAGATGGCCTCAAGGTCGCTTGCGGAGCCTCGCAGCGTGACGGGCAGTGACGAGGTCACGACGGTGACGGTGTGATCGCCTGAGAAATTCTCGTAGCTGAAGTGCGTCGCCTCGACCTCTTTCGTGCTGATGTCGCCGCTGCTGATCGTGAGCGTAGCGCTTGTGATCCCGCTTAAGTTGTTCACCCCGTCGGGAATGAGAATGTCATAGGTCAGCGTCTCCGAGCCCTGCACGTCCTCAAGCGCGAGCGTGCCGAGCGAGATCTCACTGATGCCTGCCATCTGCGTCGCATCACCGGAAAGGGTGATGCTGCTGTGGCTGAGCGTATAGGTGTAATTCTCGAGCCGCGAGCCCGCGGATTCGATAAAGTTGACGGTCAGCGGAACGTCCTTCACCTTGAGCACCGGCATCGTCACCTGCACGTTTTCACTCATGGGATGGATGTTCTTGCTCTCAATGAGCTGGTCGTTGAAGTCATAGAGCTCATAGTCGAGCAGCTCCACGACCGTGGAGGATGCATTTTCGATGTCGAGCGTGACCTGCGCGTAGCTGATCTGCATGATGTCAGCCTGCTGGCCGCGCACCTCGAGCGTTTCGGGCAGCATCTCGATCGTGCCGGCGATGTAGCCCTCGGCCACATTGCCGACGACCTTGCAGCGGATCTCGATGTCCTTCTTGTTGAGCTCGCCGATCTCGACCTGAACGGTGCGGATGGTCGGCGATTCGACCTTCACGCTGCTCGACGAGACCTTCGAAGGGTACAGGATCGTGTAGCTGACGGACTGCTTGCCCGCGTAGGTGATGGTCGAAAGGTCGCTCACGAGCCGCAGCTCGCTCGTGTCAAAGTCGTAGACGACGTTGCGCGGCATCTGGAGCTTTAAATCGACGGTGATATCCTCGTCCCCACTGATGCGCATGAGGCCCTTGTCGGCAAGCGACGTGTCCTCGTTGAGAAATTCGATCGGCACGTCATGGACGTACACGGTCACGGATTCCTTGTTGTTCACGTAGAACCAGATCGTTGCCGCGATGAGGATGGACAATGCAACGTAGAAGATCTTGCGGCGCTTACTTTTCATCGTCCTTGTCCCCCTTTCCGGCACTGAGGAGCTTCAAGAGCTTCATGTGGAGCTTGTCGTCCTGTTCGGTGGGCTCCTGCGGGACAAGCTCATTGATGAGCAGTTTTTCGAGCGTCTCGGGCATCAGGTGGCGCTTTAAGAGGCCGCCGATGGCGACGGAGATCGTCCCCGTCTCCTCCGAGACGATGACGACGACCGCGTCGGAATTCTCGCTCATGCCGATGCCCGCACGGTGACGCATGCCAAGGTCGCGGCTCAGGTTCACGTTTTTCGAGAGCGGCAGCATGCAACCGCCCGCGAGCAGCCGCCCGTCACGCATGATGACCGCGCCGTCGTGCATGGCCGCCTTAACGAAGAAAATATTTTTGAGAAGCTCGCTGCTCACGCGCGCGTCGACGATCGTGCCCGTGCGGGCGATGTCGTCCAGCGCCATTTCACGCTCGAAGACGATGAGAACGCCCGTGCGCGTTTTGGACATTTCCGTGCAGGCGAGCACCGTCTGCGCGATGGCGTTTTCAATGGCCGAGACCTGCTGCGTGCGCGCGAAGGGGTTGAACGAGCGCCAGCGGCTCGAGCCGAGCTGATCGATGAGGCGGCGAATCTCGGGCTGGAAGAGCACGATGAGCGCCAGCGCACCGAGCGAGAGAATATGGCTCAAAAGGAAGTAAATTCCGTTGAGCGAGAACGCGTCCGAGAGCATCAGCGCCAGCAGGAACAGCAAAATCACCTTGCCGACGCTCTCGACCTTCGACGTGCCGACAAGCTTTAAAAGCCAATAGATCGCATACGCCATCAGCGCGATATCAAGATAGTCCGAGATCCTGAGCGTGAGCACATAGCGCCACGCGCCTTCCAGAATGGGCATGACAAATTCCATAGGCACGCTCCCCTTAAGCAATAGTTATTACTTATTCTAATATGAAACACTCCAAATTGCAACGGTAGAGCGATGAATTTTCTATGAAATCTCAGTTTTTTGCCTGACCTGCCGCGATCGCGCGCAGAGAGGAAAGAAACGTGTCGATCTCGCTTTCGCGATTAAAGGCGGAAACGCTCAGCCGCACCGTTCCGTCGGGCAAAGTGCCCACCGTTTTGTGCGCGAACGGCGCACAGTGCAGCCCCGCGCGCAGCGCGATACCGCGCTTTGCCATCTCCTCGGCGACACTTTCTGGCGAAAGGCCGTCCACCGTGAACGATAAGACCCCTGCCTGCAAGATTGCCTCCGGCGAGAGAAATCCGTGTACATTTGGAATTTTGCCAAGGCCCTCTCCTGCTCGACGGATGAGCGCGCGGCTGTGGTGCAGGATGCGCTCCGGGCGCTGCGCACGCACGAAGGCGATGCCCGCTTCGAGCCCCGCGATGCCAGGAACGTTGTGCGTCCCTGCCTCCAGACGGTCGGGAAGAAAGTCCGGCATGCTCTGGCGCAGCGATTCGCTGCCTGTGCCGCCCTCAATGAGCGGGAGCGCGTCGCTGCCACAGAGCAGCAGCCCCGTCCCTTGCGGGCCGTAAAGTCCCTTATGCCCCGGCATGGCAAGGAATGCGGGCGCGAGCGCGGAAAAGTCGATCGGCAGCGAGCCCGCGGATTGAGACGCGTCGATGATGAGCGGCACGCCTGCGCCGCGGCAGAGCTGCGCGATGCGCTCAATTGGTAAAATAGCGCCGAAGACATTGGAGACATGTGTGCAGATAACGGCATCGGGCTCATGCGCAAGCGCGCGCTCGAAGGCTTCGACCGTCTCCTGCGGCGAAAAAAGCGGCGCGGCGGCGACGATGACCTCCGCGCCCAGCGCATGCAGCGGCCGCGTGACGGCGTTGTGCTCATAGCCTGAGACGACGACCCGCCCGCACGGGCGGACAAGGCTCTTGATGGCGATGTTCAGTCCGTGCGTCGCGTTCATCGTGAAAACGACCTGCTCGCTCGACGGCACGGAGAAGAGCTCCGCGGCTGCGCTGCGGCAGCGAAACAGCAGCTCGTCGGCCTGCTGCGCCGCGGCATACCCGCCGCGCCCGGGCGAGCTCATCGTGCGCATCGCCTGCACGACGGCCCGCTGTACCGCAGCGGGCTTTTGAAACGTCGTGGCAGCGCTGTCGAGATAGATCATAGCGCCACCTCTTGCATGCCGTCATCCGAGACGAAAAGCACCTTGACCGGCAGCACGCTGCCCGCGCGGCAGGCCTGCATGGCGCGCGCCGCGTGGCGGCGCGGGATTTCCAGCGTATAGCCGCAGCCGCGCTCGGTGATCGCAGCGCCCGCGCGGCGGATTTTGGCAGAGATACCCGCGTCGCTCAAAAGCCGCGTCATGCGCTGGGCATGGGTGACTGAGCGCGCGGCAAAGAGATAATAGTCCATACCGATTCCCCCTCACAGCATGATATGCGTGCGCGGCGGCGGTGTGCGGGCGAAAAGGGACGGGCGCTCAGAAAAAGCGTCCGTCCGAAGCGGTTTTGATTCAGTTGTCCGCGCGCTCCAGGAGCGCGATAGCGTGGGCGGCCATCCCCTCGCCGCTGCCGGTGAAGCCGAGGTGTTCCTCGGTCGTGGCTTTCACGCTCACGCGCAAGACATCAATCTGGAGCTCACGCGCGATATTCGAGCGCATCTGCTCGCGGTACGGCGCGAGCTTGGGTGCCTGCGCCAGGATCGTTGCGTCAATGTTGACGACGTCGTACCCCGCGGCGGCGAGGTGCAGCTTCACCCGCCGCAGCAGCTCTAAGCTCGAGATGCCAGCAAACTCGTCGGCGGAATCGGGAAAGAGCTTGCCGATATCGCCGAGCGCCGCCGCGCCGAGCAGCGCGTCCATCACGGCGTGGGTCAGTACGTCAGCGTCCGAATGGCCGAGCAGGCCCTTTTCGTAGGGGATCGTCACGCCGCCTAAAATCAGTGCGCGGCCCTCGGTCAGGCGGTGCACGTCGTAGCCGTGCCCGATGCGTAAATTCGTCATGGTATGGGTCCTTTCTTCAAGAAAAGGCAGAGGGGAAAGGTTCATTCCCCTCTGCGCTGTAAAATTGCTTCTGCGATCGCAAGGTCGACCGGCGTGGTGATCTTAATGTTTTCCTCGCTGCCCTCTGTCAAGTGGACTTCCTTGCCCAGCCGCTCCACAGCGGAGCAATCGTCCGTAATAGTCGCGCCGTCCGCAATCGCGGACTGGAGAGCCGCCTTCAAAAGGTCGGCGGCGAAGACCTGCGGCGTCTGCACGGCGAAGAGCGCGCTGCGATCGGGCGTGCGCTCGACGATGCCGTCGTGCGCGACCTTGATGGTGTCGCGCACCGGAACGGCGGGCGCGGCGGCGAGATAAACTCTTGCCGCGTCGAGCACTTCGTCGATGAGCTCGACGGTGACGAGCGGACGCGCACCGTCCTGCACGGCGAAAAATTCCGTCTCGGGCGAGGCCTCGAGCGCCGCGCGCAGCACGGACTCTGTCCGCGTTGCGCCGCCGACGATGACCTTTACGGGTTTTCTGAGGCCAAAGGTCTTGCAGAGCTCAGCATAAGGCAGCAGCTCGTCCTCCCGCGCAGCGATGACGATCTCGTCGATGCCCTCCACGCGGTCGATCGTGAGCAGTGTGCGCACAAGGACGGGGATGCCGTCAAGGGTTTGCAACAGCTTGTTCTCCCCGCCGTAGCGCGTGGAGCTTCCGGCGGCCGCAATCAGCGCGGCGCAGTACGGGTGAGTGCGGTTTTGGCGCTTGCCGAACATCTTTTGCAGCAGGCTCATGGACTCAATCGCTCTCCTTTAACAGCATCGCGGCGTTGACGCGCCCCTCAGCCTCGGGATACTCCACGTCTTCTGCCAGGACGATCTCTGATACGAGGATCTGCTTGGCAATGTGCAGCATCTTGCGCTCGCCGTTGGATAGTCCGCGCGTGCTGTCGCGATGCATCAGCGCCTTGATGACGGCGCTGACCTCGTCGAGATCGCCGCTTTTCAGGCGATCCATATTTTCGCGGTAGCGGTGGTTCCAGTTCGCCGTCATGTCGACGCCGAGCTTGGGAATGCGCGCGATGACCTCTTCGATCTCGCTTCTCGTCTTGATGGCGCGGATGCCGATGGCCGTGGAATTCTCGGTCGGGATCTTGAGCGTTAGCCCGGAAATGGGCATTTTGAAGACGTAAAAATCCATTGCTTTGCCGCTGATCTTTTCGCGGACAATGCTGTCGATCACACCGGCGCCGTGCATCGGGTGCACGACCTTATCTCCCACTTGAAACATTCTATGCCCACCTCCCTTCAGGCAGAATGCCAATCCGGCATTCGCCCCGGTTTTCCGTGCGATGGAAAAGAAAAACAACACAAACACACAAGAGGAAACAATTTCCCATACATAGTATAACGTACTTTGCCATCATTTTCAAGCGACTTTTGATGAAATATCGCATAAAAATGGAAACGAGGTGGATTTTCGAAAAAATGTGGGCTCCCCTTTTCAGGAAAGCCCACGTGACGGAAGAACGATTTTTGCTTACTTATTGCTGCGGCGCCAGATGTGCATCTTCTCCGCGTCGGCGATGAGCTGCTCGCGGAAGTCGGGATGCGCGATGCCGATGAGCGCCTCGGCACGCTGCCAGGTCGAAAGGCCCTTGAGGTTGACCATGCCATACTCGGTGACGATGTAGTGCGTGCAGGAGCGCGGGTCGGTGCAGATGGAGCCGGGCGTCAGCGTGGGAACGATGCGGCTCTTGACCGTGCCGTCCTTGCCCGTGACGGTCGAGGACATGCAGATGAAGCTCTTGCCGCCCTTGGAGAGGTACGCGCCCATTGCAAAGTCGAGCTGGCCGCCCGTGCCGGAGATGTGCTTGATGCCCGCGGACTCGGCATTCACCTGACCGAACAGATCGCAGTCGATGGCGTTGTTGATGGAGATGAAGTTGTCGATCTGGGAGATGACAAACACGTCGTTCGTATAGTCGACCGGCGCACCCATGACCTCGGGATTGCGATCCATGTAGTCATAGAGCTTCTGCGTGCCGGCGGCGAAGGCAAAGACCTGACGGCCCTTGTCGAGCTGCTTGTGCTTGCCGGTGATCTTGCCGGCGAGGGCCATGTCGACAAAGCCGTCGACATACATTTCGGTGTGAACGGACAGGTCCTTGAGGTCAGACTGCGCGATCATCGAGCCGATGGTGTTGGGCATGCCGCCGATGCCGAGCTGGAGGCACGCGCCATTCGGGATCTCAGGCACGACAAGGTTGGCGACCGCGGTGTCGACCGCGGTGGGGGCGCCGCCCGCGCCGAGCTGCGCAACGGGAGGATTCTCCCCTTCCACAACCATGTCGACGTCCTTGATGTTGATCTCGCAGCCGGTGAGGCCGTAGACCCAGGGAAGGTTCTCGTTGACCTCGACGATGACAGTCTTGGCGGCATCCAGCATGTCGGCTAAGTGAGAGCACGCGAGCGCGTAGCTGAAGTTGCCATGCTTATCCATCGGCGTGACCTGGATCATCGCAACATCGACTGTGGCGTTGCCGTCGCGGTAGAAGCGCGGCAGCTCGCTGTAGCGCATGGGAATGAAATAGCCCATGCCCTTGGAGATAATCTTGCGGTCGATGCCGCTGCAATGCCAGGAGTTCCAGGTGAAGTGCTCACCGGCGTCCTCGGCCTTGCAGATCTCGGGCATCCACATCGTCACGCCGCCGCGGACCTTGACGTCCTTGAGCTCATTCTGGCGTGCGGCCAGAGCCTTGTCGAGCGTGTAGGGATGGTTGGTGCACCAGCCGTAGTCGACCCAGTCGCCGCTCTTGACGACCTTGACAGCTTCCGCGGCAGAGGTCAGCTTCTTCTGATAAAGCGCTGCGTAATCCATGGATAATTCCTCCTGTATGTATGTGAATTTGATTATCATTTCGGAACTATGTCGAAACTTTAACAATTATAGCATACCGATCGCCGTTTGCAAAGTCTTTCTTACGTGTCAGCGTAAAAAAGAACGTAAAAAAGAGACAGGCCGGAGCCTGTCTCTTTTCAGTTCGGGAAAATTACTCCTCGACAGGAGCCTCTTCCTCGCCGCTGAGCAGCGCGCGGATGCTGAGGGAGATCTTCTTCTTCTCCTCGTCGATGGCGGTGATCTTCGCGTCGACCATCTGGCCTTCGGACAGGACGTCGGAGGGCTTGTCGATGCGGCGGTCGGCGATCTGGGAGATATGGATCAGGCCGTCCACGCCGGGAACGACCTCAGCGAACGCGCCGAAGGTCATCAGCTTGACGATGCGGACGTTGGCAACGTCGCCGACCTTGTAGGTGTTCATGAACACATCCCAGGGGTTCTGGGTGCGATCCTTGACACCGAGGGAAATCTTGCGCTTCTCGGGGTCGAAGGAGATGACATACACGTCGAGGTGATCGCCGATGGAGACGACCTCGGCGGGGTTCTTGATGCGGCTCCAGCTCAGCTCGGAGATGTGAACCATGCCGTCCACGCCGCCGATGTCGACGAACACGCCGTAAGAGGTCATGGACTTGACAACGCCGTCATAGTGCTTGCCGACCTCGATGCCTTCCCAGATGGCGGCCTGAGCAGCCTGACGCTCCTCGTTCAGCACGGACTTGATGGAGCCGACGACGCGGCGGCGGGCACGGTTGACCTCGGTCACGCGGAGCTTGACCTTCTGCTTGACCATCTGGCCAAGGTCGGAGTCCTTGGGCATGCCGCTCTGAGAAGCGGGCACGAACACGCGCACGCCCTTGACAGAAACGACGATGCCGCCCTTGTTCACTTCGGTCACGGTGCCTTCGAGAACGGTCTTGTCCTCAACGGCGGTCTCAATGTCTTCCCAGAGCTTGACAGCGTCGAGACGCTTCTTGGAGAGGGTGGCGTAGCCTTCCACGTCGTTGACGCGGACAACGTAAGCCTCGATCTCGTCGCCGACCTTGACGACGTCCTCGGGCTTGACGTCGGGGTCGCTGCTCAGCTCAGAAACAGGGATATAGCCTGCCTGCTTGCAGCCGACGTCGACCTGGATCTCGGTCGTGCCGATGGCGGTCACGATACCGGTCACCTTATCTCCTGTATTTAGAGTCTTGAAAGATTTTTCAAGCAGTTCTTCAAAGGATTCGCTGGTTTCAGGGGCAGTGGTGTTGATGTTTTCTTCCGTCATTGTTGTTAATACCTCCATAATGATACTCGCAGGAGTAGATGCGCCGGCTGTCAGTCCCGCCACACGGCATCCGGAAAAGAATTCCGGTGAGAGCTCGTCTGCGGATTCGATCTGGAGGACTTTTCCGCAGTTCTCTCTGCAAATCTCGGTCAAATGCCTTGTGTTGGCGCTTCTTCGGTCGCCCACAACCACCATCGCGTCTACCTTGGCGGAAAGTTCTGCTGCCTCAGTTTGACGTTTCTGCGTAGCATTGCATATTGTATCATTGATTTTCAGATTTGTACACTGTTTTTTTAGAAATTTCACGCAACTTTCCCAAAGCGCACGAATGCAGGTCGTTTGCGCCAGCATGATACTGGGTAAATGGGCAAAATCGGGGTGTTCCTGAAAGTATTTTTGCGCTTCCTGCACATTTTCAAAAATCAGCGGGTCGCTGCACCATCCTGCGATGCCCTGCACCTCGGGATGATGGCGCTCACCGATCAGGATGACGCGGCGTCCCTCGTGCTCTGCCTCCTGTGCAAGCTTTCGGATGCGCTCGACATGCGGGCACACGGCGCTCACGACCTCTGCCCCGCGCTCTCGCAGCGCATCAAGCGTCGCTCTCGACTCGCCGTGGGCGCGGATGAGCACGGTCTCCCCCGCCTTTGCCTGGTCGGGCGACGTGATGAGGCGCATGCCAAGGTCTTCGATCTCGCGCACGACGCCCGCGTTGTGTACGATGCTGCCGAGCATCGCGCCGCCGCGCGCTTTTGCCGTTTCGCGCGCAAGGTTGACCGCGCGCTCCACGCCATAGCAGAAGCCAGCGGTCTCAGCTAAGATGACCTTCACAGCGGCGCGCCTCCCACCTGCTGGCCGCCGAGCGCGTAGGCCTGACGCAGCATTTCGTCGGCGATGGCCTGCAATTCTTCGGACGTGCCGCGGCGGCCCGTGACCTCAGGCACATACGGCTCGCCGAAGATGATGCGCGTTTTATGGAAGGGCTTTTTCTGCCCGTCGCAGAACACCGGCACGAGCGTCGCACCCGTGCGCACGCCGATCATCGCGATGCCCGCGTGCGCGTGCGCGGGGAGTCCGTCGTGATAGCCGACGCCGCCCCGGATCGTCGTCCCCTCGGGGAAGATCAGAAGATTCTCACCCTTGTGGAGCACCTGCATCGCAGTCTTAATGGACTGGATATCCTTGCCGTCGCGCTGGACGGGAAATGCGCCGAGCGTGCGGATGAGCCACGCGAGCGCGCGGTTGTCGAAGAGCTCGGCCTTGGCCATAAAGTGCAGATGGTAGTCGAGCGGCAGGCACAGGCCGATGAGCACAGGGTCTAAGTCCGTTGAATGGTTCGGGCACAGCAGGACACTGTGCTTGGGCAGATTTTCAAGCCCCTTGACGTCCACGCGGTAGATCCACAGCAGCACCCGACCGATGATCCAGATAAACGCAAAAAAGATACGGTGCATCATTTCAATTTCTCCTGAATGAGGCTCAGCAGCGCCTGCTCGCTCTCTTCAAAGCTGAGTTTCGACGTGTCGAGCCGCACGGCATCCTCTGCCTCGCGCAGCGGGGCGATGTCGCGGTGCATGTCCTGATAGTCGCGCTCGTTGATCTCGCGCAGTACCTCTTCATACGCTTTGGGCGTGCCGCGCTCGGAGAGCTCGAGACAGCGGCGGCGCGCGCGCTCCTCGGCCGATGCCGTCAGGTAAATTTTGAGGTCGGCATCTGGCAGAACGACCGTGCCGATGTCGCGCCCGTCCATGATGACGCTTCTCTTGCGCGCGATGTCGCGCTGCATCTCGAGTAAGTACGCGCGTACGCACGGCAGCGCCGAGACGTTCGAGGCGTACATCGAAATTTCCGGCAGGCGAATCTCGGTGCTGACGTCCTTGCCGTCAAGCAGCATTTTCTGTCCGCTATTCTCGTCAAATGCCATGTCGATTTGGATCTCTTTCAGCAGCGGCGCGATCTGGGATTCGTCCTTGGCGTCCAGTCCGCGCGAAAACGCCGCGTAGCCGATGGTGCGGTAGATCGCGCCCGTGTCGACATGCAGAATGTTCAGCTTTTTGGCGACGGCCTTGGCGAGCGTACTCTTGCCCGCGCCGCCGGGGCCGTCAATGGCAATGGAAAAATGCTTTTTCATCTGTTTGATTCTTCCCTCTTACAATAAATATGTGCTTACTGCGTCAGCAGTGCGTCCGCGGCAGCCTCGCCCGCGGCCTTGCCGGTCGCCCAGGCGATTTGCAGATTGTAGCCGCCCGTGTAGGCGTCTACGTCGATGATCTCGCCGGCAAAGTACAGGCCGCCGATCTTTTTCGACGCCATGGTCTTCGGATCGATCTCCCCCACCTTGACGCCGCCGGAGGTGATGATCGCGTTTTCGACCGGCATCGGCGCGCTGACATTGACCGTCCAGCGCTTTAAGAGCGTGCGGATGGTCTCGCGCTGGGCGCGCGTGATGTCGTGCACCTTTTCGTGCGGAGGGATGCCCGAGCGGTCGATGAACTCATCGATCATTTTCTGCGGCAGAAGCGCGCCGAGCACGTTGCAGTAGTCGCTGTTTGCGTGCTTTTCAAAATCCGACAGCAGGCGCTTGTCGAGCATTTGCTCGTCGAGCGCGGGCTTGAGGTCGATCTCCAGTCGGTACTGCTTTTTGTCGAAATGCCGCATGTGCGCGCTGGCCGACAGGATGAGCGGCCCGCTCACGCCGAAGTGCGTGAACAGCATTTCGCCGAAATCCGAGTGAATCTTTTTGTTGTTTTCGTATACCGTCAGCGCAACATTGCGCAGGCTCAGCCCTTGCAGCACCGCGCATTCGCGTGCCTCGAGCGGCACGAGTGAGCCGCGCAGCGGCGTGACTGTGTGGCCGAGCGCTTCCACCATGCGGAAGCCGTCGCCCGTCGAGCCCGTCGCGGGATAGGACAGCCCGCCCGTCGCCAGAATGACGGCGGAGGCGGTGTAGTCCCCTTTTTCGCCCTTGACGGCGGCGACATGGCCGTCTTCGACCGAAATACCGAGCGCGCGGTCGCGCACGAGCTTGACGTGCAGACGCTTGAGCTCGCGCTCAAGCGCCGCTGTGATGTCGAATGACCGGTCGGACACGGGAAACACGCGCTTGCCGCGCTCGACCTTGAGCGGCACACCGAGCCCCTCGAAAAAATCGATGGCGTCGTGCCCGTCGAAGCGGGAAAACACGGAGTATAAAAACCGCGGGTTCTGCGGCACGTGGGCGAGCAGCTCTTCGCAGGTGCTGTCGTTCGTCACGTTGCAGCGACCCTTGCCGGTGATGTTCACCTTTTTGCCGAGGCGCTCGTTTGGATCGAGCAGCGTCACGTGCGCACCCTTGCGCGCGGCGCAGATCGCGGCCATCATGCCGCCCGCGCCGCCGCCGATGACAACGATCGCCTTATTCATCTTCGATCTTGCCGAAAATGTCGAAGCGCTCCCAGATGTGCTCGAGTTCGGAGAACGTCGCGGAGATGTCTGCGCCCTTCTTGTTGGCCACGGCCAAAATGAGTGCGTTGAGCATGCTCATGGGTGCCGCCAGCGAGTCGACGAACGAGATCATCTCGCTGCGCACGAGCAGCGAATTGCTGGACATCTGGTTGATGGGCGACATCTCGCTGTCCGTCACGCCGACGATCGTCGCGCCGCGGTCGCGCGCAAACTGGATGGTCTTGAGCGCAAGCTCGCTGTAGCGCGGGAAGCAGATACCGATGACCACATCGTCTTTGGAGACGCGGAAGAGCTGGTCGAACGAGCCGGCCGCGCCGCCGTTGACCAGAGTGACGTTGTCGAAGATCAGGCGGAAGTAGAAGTTTAAGTACCCTGCCAGAAACGAGGACGAACGGAAGCCCACGATGTAGATGCGGCGCGCGCCGATGATCGTGTCGACCACGCGCTCAAATTCCGCGCCGTCGGTCTGGTCGATGGCCATGCGGATCTTCTCCATGTCGCGCTGCAGGACGTTCGTCATCAGATCGGACCCTGCGAGCTCGCCGTCCGACGCCTGAATGCGCTGGATGCTCGTGAGCTTGCCGCGAATCATCTCCTGCAATGCACGCTGCATGCTCGGATACCCCTCGTAGCCGAGCTGGGTGGCAAAGCGCACGACGGTCGACTCGCTGACCTGCACGGTCTTGCCAAGCTTGCTGGCCGTCATAAACGCGGCCTTGTCGTAGTTTTCCAGAATGAAGCGGGCGATGAGCTTCTGCCCCTTGGAAAAGCTGCTCATGTTCTTTTCGATATTATGTAAGATATTCTTCGTCATAAAATCGTCCTCTGTTACTTTGATTTTGTTGCATGGAGCTCCTGCTCCGTTAGATCGCGCCACACGCCGACGGGAAGAGCCCCGAGTTTGAGCGCGTGCTCCTGCACGCGCTTTAGGCGCTTGACGTGTAATCCGGCGGCGGCGCACATGCGCCGGATCTGCCGGTTTTTTCCTTCATGGATGGTGATGGAGAGAACGGCGGTGTCCCTCCCCTGCCGCAGCACGCGCACCTGCGCGGGCCGGATGGGCTCGCCGTCGAGCTGTGTCATGGAAGCGAGCGCTTCTGCCGCTCCCCTGACCTCGCCCGCGACGCTGACCTCGTAGACCTTGTTGACCTCGTAGCGCGGGTGCAGAAGATGCTGCATCCATTCGCCGTCGTTCGTCAAAAGCAGCAGTCCCTCGGAGTCGAGGTCGAGCCGCCCGACGGGATAGACGCGCGCGCCGCAGTCTCTGACGAGCTCGGCGACGGTCTTTCGCCCTTTTTCGTCAGAGAGCGTGCAGACATAGCCGCGCGGCTTGTTGAGCATCAGGTAGCGCTTCTGCCCCTCCAGCGCGAGCGGCCTGCCGTCGACGGTAATTTCGTCGACTTCGGGGTCGGCCTTCTGCCCGATGAATGAGGTCTCGCCGTTTACGCGCACGCGCCCAGCGGCGATCCACTGCTCGGCGGTGCGACGGGAGCAGAGTCCCGATTCGGCGATGAGCTTTTGAATTCTTGCTTCGGCCAGGTCGATCCCTCCTTTACTTTGCCGACAGAAATTGCCAGAGCTTTTCCGCCAGCGACTTATTTTTGCTTGTTTCGCTCTTTGCTTCCTGCGCCTGTACGCTGCGCGCGCTGACAAGGTCAACTCTTCCGACCTCAGTCTCGCCGCAGGAGATGACGAGCGTGCCGAACGTTTGTCCCTTCCGCACGGGGGCGGAGACGGTTTGCGGCAGCTCGGCGCGCACGCTCAATGCTTCATTTTCCGCGGTGGGATAGCGGAAGCTCTCCGCCGCCACGGCGGACACACTCTGCCCGTCGACACTTACGCTGCCGTAGGCCTCGCCTTTTTTCGCACCGCTTGAGAGCGCATACGCCGAAAAGCCGTAGTCGTAGAGTGCCGCGTGATCCGCCCAATCACTGCCGTCGTGCAGCGTGACGGCGATCATGCGCATCCCGCCGCGCTCGGCACAGGTGACGAGTGTGCGCCCTGCGTCGCCGGTGTAGCCGGTCTTGAGACCGACGCAGCCGGAGTACGACGCGAGCAGCTTATTGTGGTTCGTCATCGTGCGCGTGCCGACGCTCGCCGTGCGCGTCGAGACGATGCGCGCGAACGTCGGATTCTGCATGGCGTAGGCCGCAAGGCGCGCCATATCGAGGGCACAGGAGCTGTGCCCCATTTCGTCGAGACCGCTCGGGTTGGCAAATGACGTGTGCTCCATGCCGAGGGCTTTCGCCTTTTCGTTCATCCATCGGACAAACTGCGCGCTGCCGCCGCTCCCGCCGCAGTGGGCGGCGATGCACTCCGCCGCGTCGTTGCCGGACGGCAGCATCAGCCCGTAGAGGAGCTCTTCCATCGTGAGCGTTTCGCCCTCGAGAAGGTACATTGACGAGCCCTCGCGCAAGTGCTCACGTTTGACCGTGACCTTCTCCGTGAGTTCGCTGTGCTCCAGCGCGATTAAGCAGGTCATGATCTTCGTCGTGCTCGCGATGCTGCGCTCCTGCGTTTCGTTTCGCGACGACAGCACCCGCCCGCTGCCCGCCTCCATCAAAATGAACGCGGCGGCGGCAGTTTCAGGCGCGGCAGCCTGACAGGTCAAACTGCTTGACAGGCAGGAAACAGCAAGGAAAACGGCAAATACGCATCGGGCAAAACGCGGCATGGGATCACTCCTTCGTTCGGAATGCCCCTATTATGCCCGAAATCAGTAGATATCTTTCTCTTCTCTCTTCTTGTCCACGAAATTCTGCACGCGGTCGAGCACTTCCGGCACAAGATCAAGCACGCGGTCGACCGTTGCCGCCGCAGGGATGGCCACGGGCATCACGCGCGTCAGACCGTCCTTGATGACGAGGAACGCGACGGGGTCGACCTTGACGCCCGCACCTGCGCCGCCGCCGAAGTGTGCGGTGTCGGTCTTGCCGTAGTCGCCGCCGCCCGCGCCGAAGCCGAAGCTCACGCGCGAAACGGGGATGACCGTTACGCCGTCGGGCGTCGTGATCGGCTCGCCGATGATGGTGTTGGAATCGACCATATCACGGATCTTATCCATCGTGGTGTCCATGAGATCGTTGAGCGGGGTCTTCTTTTCGATGTTTTCCATGAGGTTCATCCTTTCTTTTTATGCGGTCAGTTTTTCACTGTGTTCACTGTTTTGCGGAGTGCTCTCCGTTGGTTTTTCCGCGGGAGCGTCGTTTTTATGCGCCTTTTTATAGCGCAGGTACCATTTGAGCATCGGAATGAGCAGCGCAAGCGAGATGTGCAGCCCGTCGCGGATGCGAAGCGACAGGCCAACGGCACCCTCTGCGTGCGTCTTTTCAGAGCTGTAGTCCATGCGCAGGTGCAGTGAGGGATCAGGGATATGGAAGAGGTCTTCAAGGTGCGGCATCACACCCCACATCGCGGCGCTCGCATAGCCGTAGGTCTGCGCGATATCCGCGGGATCCGTGCCGCCGAAGACGACGAGAATTTCCAGCGGGTCGATGCGAAGGCGCTTGCAGGTGCGTTTCGCTGTCTCCTTGAGCGCCGAGAGCGCCGTCGTGATGAGGTCCCTGAGCTCCTCTTTTGTCGGCTTGGGGAGCGAGGGCTTTTTCTTTTGCTTCGCCTCTTCTCCCTCTGACTTTGGTTTCTTCTCCTTTGCCTTTTTTTTCGGCGTTTCTTTCTTTTCCTTTGCTGGCAGCAGCGTGAAGCGGAACGGGCCGACCGAAAGCTGCACGCGCAGCTCGTCGCCGAACTGCATCAGCGCGCCCACGCGCAGAAAGCCGATCAAAATAAAAATGAGCAGGATGATGCCAATTACCTTGAGCGCAGTCAATCGACCACCTCCCTCTTTTTACGCTTCACGCGGTTTTTATGCTTTACGCGGTCAGTGTTCCCCGTTTTCGGGAATGCTGCCTTCTTTTTCCGTCATGGCGCTGGGGTCGAGGATCGTGCCGTCCTCCGTCATGCGGAGCTGACCGTCGGCCTCAAGACCCGGCATCTCCGGCATCTCCTCGAGCGAACCCAAGTGGAAGTCGCGCAGGAACTTTTTCGTCGTGCGGTACAGCCTCGGCCGTCCCGGCACCTGCAAACGTCCGCACTCCTCAATGAGCCCGCGCTCAAGCAGCAGGCCCACGGTGTACGAGCTGTCCACGCCGCGTACCTGATCAATGTAGGCGCGGGTCGTGGGCTGATAGTAGGCGATGATCGTCAGCACCTCCAGCGCGGGCTGAGAGAGCTTGGCGGTCTTGCGGATCTCAAACGCCTTGCGGATGACGTCGGCATAGTCCGGCGACGAGCAGAGCTGATAGCTGTCCTCCATGCGGACGAGCCGGATACCGCGGCGCTCAAAGGCGTAGTAATCGCCGAGCTTTTGCAATACCTGTTCCGCGGTCGGACGGTCCAAATCGAGCGCAAGGCAGATGCGGTCGACGGGAAGCGGTTCGCCGCTGGCGAACAAAATGCCCTCGATGGCCGACTCGACCTCGCGCAGATCCAAAGATTCCAAAGACATAGCGTTCCTCGCTTTTTACAGATTGATACGGTCGGGGGCGTCGTCCCCGCACTCCACGGTGCAGTCCGTGTCAGAACCGGCCAGATGGATGACCTTTTCGCGGCAGAGCTCCAAAACGGCGATAAACGTCGCCACGATCTCGCTGCGGCTGCGGCTGCCGCGGAACAGCAGCTTGAAGCGCGTCATGCCGAACTCCTTGAGCCGGTGCAGAATTTCCTCCGCCTTGCCCTTGACGGGATACGGCTCGCGGCGCACGATCTCGCTCAGCGCCGCGCTCGGCGGCGCGGCCAGCTTCTCTCCGCGCTCCATGATCGTCTGCATGGCGAGCACGAGGTCGGCCTTTTCATGACTGTACTCGTAGATTTTGCCGCGCTGCATGGGCTCGGGCTGGCGCGTCATGATGCTGCGGCCAAACTCGCCCATCGGGCCGAGCGTTTCGGTCAGCGTCTTGATGCGAAGGTACGTGTCCTTTTGCTGGCGCTCTTTGAGCGAGGCAATGAGCTCGTCCATCTCGCTCTGCGCCTGCTCATCCTCAAGCGAAAGCAGCATGCGCGTTTTGATGTACATTAAATGTGCCGCCATCGTGATGAATTCGCTCGCGACCTCGAGATCGAGCTGCTTTCGCTGCTCGAGATACGCAAGGTACTGATCCAGGATCAGCGCGATGGGAATGTCCTGGATCTCTATTTTATTTTTCGACAGCAGGAAGAGAATGAGGTCGAGCGGCCCTTCAAAGTCCTGCAGCGCCTCCGCGCTGCGCTCGTGCACCACGCCCTCCAGCTTGAAAACGGGATTGTCCATGACATTCCTCTCACTTTATCAATATACGATCCAGTTGACCAGAAGCTCGTACACGCGGTAGATGCCCTCGCTGAGGATATTGTTTCCCACGCCGAGCCAGACGAGCACAAAAAGAACAAGCATGCCGTATTTTTCATACCGCATCAGCGTCATGTACGCGCGGTCGGGCAGAAAGGCGAAGAGCACCTTCGACCCGTCGAGCGGCGAGATGGGGATGAGGTTGAAAAGCCCCAGACCAACGCTCATGTACGCCGTCATCGCAAGGAAATTCAAAAGGCCGCTGCAAAACGCGGTATCGACATAGTGCGAGATCGTGATGCGCGCGCCGAGCAAGAGCAGCATCGCCAGCAGCAGATTCGACACCGGCCCCGCCAGCGCTGTGATGGCCATACCCTGCTTCGGCTTTTTGAAATACCGCATGTCGACCGGCACGGGCTTTGCCCAGCCGAAGCCGACGAGCAGCATGGCAGCCAAGCCGAACCAGTCGATATGGTGCAGCGGGTTTAAGCTCAAGCGGTGCTCGCGCTTGGCCGTCGGATCGCCGAGGGCATAGGCTGCAAGACCGTGACAGGTCTCGTGCACCGTCAAGCATAAAAAGACGCCGAGCACGCGCAAAAGCGCGTCGGTCAGCGAACTCCAGTCGATGGACTGGACCAATTCCTGAAAACTGTTCACGCAATTTCTCCGTAAAAAATATGCAAATCGCGAAGACTTGCATTGCATTCTATTCCTATTATAACAGCCCTTTTCCCACATGACAAGGGATTTTGCAATTTTTGCTGCATTTTGCTTTCAAAAATTGACACATTTTTCTCTGTCAAATTGCGAAAAATGACAAAAAAGCGCCTCAACCGTGCGGTTGAGGCGCTTTGCAGGATGCAATATCCGCTTATTTCTTGAGGCGCTTGTCGCTCTTGGTCGCAAGGTGCGTGCCCAAGGACTGGAAGATCTGCACCAGAATGATAAGCAGCACGACCGCTGCAAACATCACAAGGTACTTGTAGCGATAGTAGCCGTAGTCGATGGCGATCTTGCCGAGGCCGCCGCCGCCGATGATGCCGCTCATCGCCGAGTAGCCGAGGATGGTCGTCAGCGCGATGGTGAAGTTCTGGAGCAGTGAGGGAACGCTCTCGGGGATCATCACCTTGCAGATGATCTGCATGGGCGTTGCGCCCATGCTCTGAGCGGCCTCGATGATGTTGGGGTCGACCTCGCGCAGGCTGCTTTCAACAAGGCGCGCGACGAACGGGAACGCCGCCACGACCAGCGGAACGATGGTCGCGGTGGTGCCGACGGTCGTGCCGATGATGAGGCGCGAGAGCGGGAAGACCATGATCATTAAGATGAGGAACGGGATTGAGCGCAGCAGGTTGATGATGACGTTCAGAATGCTCATCAAGGCCTTGGGAAGCGGCAGAACGCCGCCCTTCTCCCCCGCTACGAGCAGCACGCCCAGCGGAAGGCCGATGACGACGGCCAGCGCCGTCGAAAGGAGCGTCACATAAAACGTCTCCCAGATCGCCTTGGGGAACTGCGTCTGCATGGCGACGGTGAGCTCCGCGATGGAGTCCGGGGAAAAGAGATTACTGTACATCGACGCTCGCCTCCTCTACCTGAAGATTTTCAATGCTTCTTAAAAAGTCCATGGCCTGCTCGAACTGCGCGTTCGGCACGCCGAGGAGCATGCTGCCGTACACCTCTTCGGAGAGCTTCTGCGTGTTGGCCGAAATGACCGTCGCGCTGATGCCCTCGTCGGTCGCAAGGCGCGCGACGAGCGGAATGGATGTCGTCTTCGCGCTGCGGAAGATGAGGCGGATGCGGCGCTGCTGCTGGGGGTCGGACACGTCGATGTCCGCGCCGCGCGGGAACACGAGGTGGCGCGCCGCCGCGGACTTGGGCGCGGAAAAGACGGTAGAAACAAGGCCCTCTTCCACGACTTCGCCGTCGTCGAGGATCGCAACGTGATTGCAGACCTCCTTCACCACGCTCATCTGGTGTGTGATGATGACGACGGTGATGCCAAGCTTTTTGTTGATGTCGCCGATCAGCTCGAGGATCTGGCGCGTCGTCTTGGGGTCGAGCGCGCTCGTGGCCTCGTCGCAGAGCAGAACTTTGGGGTTCGTGGCGAGGGCGCGGGCGATGGCCACGCGCTGCTGCTGTCCGCCGGAGAGCTGCGCGGGATAGGCCTTGGCCTTATCCTTGAGCCCCACGATGTCGAGGAGTTCCAGAGCTCGCTGTTCGCGCCACTTCTTCTCTCCCCGCAAGCCGGAAAGCTCCATCGGAAAGCAGACGTTAGCGAGACAGTTTCGCTGCATCAGCAGGTTGAAGCGCTGGAAGATCATCGTGATCTCGCGCCGCGCCGCGCGGAGCTGCGCGGGGGTCATCGTGTCCAGACGCTGTCCGTTCACGATGACCTCGCCCTCCGTCGGGCGCTCGAGCATATTGATACAGCGCACGAGCGTGGATTTGCCGGCACCGCTCATGCCGATGATGCCGTAGACGTCGCCGTCTGGAATGGTCAGGGAGACGTCCTTGAGCGCGTCTACCCGTCCGCCGGCTGTTTCAAAGGTTTTGCTTAGATGCTTCAGTTCGATCAAGAACGCTCCCTCCTTTCTTTCTTACTTGGCGCTCAGCGCATCGAGCGTGGTCTGCTTGCCGCCGTACAGGCCCATGGGCTCGACGTGGATGGCGGCAACGGAGACGATGTGGGTGTTGTTCTCGGCGTTGAAATCGTCGAGATAGGGCTTGTGCTGGAAGTAGTTGGCGTCGACAGTGCCGTCTTCGACAACGGTGTTGGGCACGACATAGTCATTGTAGACCTGAATGTCGAGAGTGATGTTCTTTTCAGCAAGAATTTCCTTCACGACCTCGAGGATCTCAGCGTGCGGGGTCGGAGAAGCGGCGATGGAGATGGTCTCGCCAGCGAGAGCGTCGTAGTCGACAGTGGCGTCAAAGCCGTCGGTCGGGGTATCCACGGTGCTGACAACGGAGCCGTCATACTTCTCGTTGATGTAGTCGACGACCTGCTGGCTCTCCAGAGCGGCGATCAGGGCAAGGACCTTGGGAGAGGACTCGTTGCCTTCCTTTACGGCCAGAATGTTGGCGTAAGCGGAGGCGGAGCCTTCGATCACGAGGGAGTCGGCCACGGGGTTCAGGCCCGCGTTGATGGCGTAGTTGGAGTTGATGACGGCGTAGTCAACGTCCTGCAGGATGTTGGGGATCTGCGCGGCCTCGGTCTCCACGATCTCGACGTTGTACGGGTTTTCGACAATGTCGTTCTTGGTGGCGGTGATGCCGGCACCGTCAGCGAGCTTGATGATGCCGTTGTCCTGGAGCAGCAGCAGCGCGCGCGCTTCGTTGGTCGTGTCGTTGGGGACGGCGATCTGGATGGTGGTGGCACCGTCGGAGTCATCGCTCTTGGAGCCGCAGCCGGTCAGGGCCAGAGCGGCAGTGAGGACCAGTGCAAGGACAAGGGCGGTCAGCTTAATAGAATGCTTTTTCATCGTTTTGTTCTCCTTACTTATTTTATAATAGCTACTTTTTGGAACGGACAGACCGCGGGAAGTGTATGCTGTTCGAGCAGTAAAAAACAGCGGGAGGTCATTGACCTTCCGCTGCCGCTTCGCTGTTTTTCTCAGACAGTTTCTGAAAGGAAATGACCATTTTCTCCATGACAAAGCATGCACATGCTGAACATGCGCATCATCGGCATCATCATGCAGTTGGCAGAGTACGAAGTCTTCATGCCAATGGATCCTTTCCTTCGAGCATTCCACACGGGGTGGGTTCCGTTTCAATGTGCGTATCGTAGCACCGACGATTCCGCTTGTCAACACCAAATGCGCACTTTTGTATGATTTTCCACTTTTTTGGCGTTTTCTGCGGGATTTTTTATTTATTGCTCCCGTTTTTCAAGCACACGGACGAGGTGAATGAGAAAATCGGTGTCCGCCATGTCGCCCAGCGCTTCGACCGCGCTCTCGCTGTGCGCCTCGATGACGCGCTGGCAGCCGTTGAGACCTAATATGTCGACAAACGTCGTCTTCCCCTCTTCCCTGTCCGAGCCGATGGGCTTGCCGAACGTCTTTTCATCGCCGATGACATCGAGCATGTCGTCGCGCAGCTGGAACGCGAAGCCGAAGTTGTCGGCGTAGCTGGCCGCGGCCCCCTCCTGCTCCTTCGTGCCGCCCGCCGCGGCCACGCCCATCAGGCACGCCGCGCGGATAAACGCGCTCGTCTTGCGCAGATAAATTTCCTCGAGCTCCGGCGCGCTCAGAATCTTGCCCTCCCACTCAAGGTCGAGCTGCTGGCCGCCGCAGATGCCCTCGTGTCCCGCGGCATTTGCCAGGACCTGCGCGCATTTGAGCACGCGCAGCGCGGGGAGGTCGGCCTTCAGGACCGTTTCAAATGCCAGCGCCTGCAGCGCGTCGCCCGCGAGCGTCGCCGTGCATTCGCCGAAGACCTTGTGGTTCGACGGCTTACCGCGGCGCAGATCATCGTTGTCCATCACGGGCAGATCGTCGTGGATGAGCGAATACGTGTGCAGCATCTCAACGCCGCAGGCCACGGGCAGCGCCTTTTCGACGTCTCCCCCGCAGATGCGGCAGAATTCGAGCACCAGGATCGCGCGCAGACGCTTGCCGCCCGCAGTCAGACTGTAGTGCATCGAATCGGTCAGCTTGTGATAGCTTGCGCACTGCGTTTCCTCAAGGCAGGCGTCAAGATACTTGTCCACCGCCGACTTATACTCCGCCATGCGGGCGGAAAACAGCTTTTCGTCCATGGATTACTCCTCCGAAATGAATGGGCTCTCGACCGGCGCGCCGTCCGCGCCCTTAGAGAGCTTTGCGACCTTCTGCTCGGCCTTGTCGAGCATCGCGCCGCAGTCGTGCACGAGCTTCGTCCCCTCTTCAAAGAGCTTGAGGGAATCGGCGAGCTTTGCGTCGCCTTTTTCAAGCGCCGTCACGATCTCTTCGAGACGCGCGATATTGTCTTCAAACGTTTTTGCCATCGTCATTTCCTCCCATATTGCACGCGTTCACCGTGCAGTTGAGACTTCCCTGCCCGAGCAGTACCTCGATTTTTTCGCCGGCTGCGGCCTCCTGCGCCGCACGCAGAATTTGTCCCTGTTCATTTCGCGCCACGGCGTAGCCGCGGCCGAGGACCTTGAGCGGACTCAGCGCGTCGAGCTTGGCCGCAAGCGCTGTAAACTGCTGTGTGCGCTGCGCCATTTGATGCTGCGCGAGTGCGGCAAGGTTTTTCTGCGTGTAGTCGAGCAGCATCCGCTTGTCGTCGATAAATGCTATGGGGTCTTGCAGCGCACGGCTGCGGGACGTCTTTTCAAACTGCTCGCGCAGGGCTTTCACGCGCTTTTGCTCGCTCTGCACCATGCGCGTTTGCAGCGCGTCGAGCCGGCGGTAAATTTCGCGCTGGTCCGGCACGGCGATCTCCGCCGCGTTCGACGGCGTCGACGCCCGTGCATCGGCAACAAAATCGGCGATCGTCACGTCGGGCTCATGCCCGACGGCGGAGATGACCGGAATGTCGGAGGCATAAATCGCGCGCGCCACGCGCTCATCGTTGAATGCCCACAGATCTTCAATCGACCCGCCGCCGCGCCCCGTGATGATGAGGTCGGCGACCTGCCATTTGTTTGCGTAGCGCAGCGCGCCTGCGATCTCCGGCGGCGCCTCTGCTCCCTGCACGCGCACAGGCAGGAGCACGACTTCGCTCATCGGCCAGCGCGCATTCAAAATGCGCAGCATATCATGCACCGCCGCGCCCGCGGATGAGGTGATGATGGCAATGCGCTTGGGATATTTTGGCAAGGGCTTTTTATGTTCTGGGGCAAAAAGCCCCTCCTTGAAGAGCTTTTCCTTGAGCTGCTCGAAAGCGACGTGCAGGTCACCCACGCCCTCGACACTGAGTTCTGAACAGTAGAGCTGGTACGCGCCGTCGCGCGGGAACACGCCGATGCGGCCAAAGGCGATGACCTTCATGCCGTTTTCCGGGCGGAAGCGGAGCTTCCCCGCCATGCCGCGGAACATCACGCATTTGAGCGCGCTCCCCTCGTCCTTGAGCGTGAAGTAATGGTGCCCGGAGGGATAGAGCTTGTAGTTCGAGATCTCGCCGCGCACGAAAATGGTCTGGAGCTGCGGCACGGCGTCGAGCAGCGCCTTGATGAAATTGTTGGCTTCCGATACGCTGAAGATCATCTGCTCCTGCGCCACGCCGCGTCACCCCTCTCTCAAAACAAAATGAAAAACGGAAGAAAAGCAGAGCGCCTGTCGGTACTCTGCTTTTTGTGGCAATGCCTTATTCCGCGCTGATCTCGCCGCGAACGAAGCTGCCGAGGATGCCGTTGATGAACTTCACTGTTTCAGGCGTTTCATACTTCTTGGCGATCTCCACGGCCTCGTTGACGGCCACGCGCGTTGGAATGTCGCTGCGGTAGAGCGATTCGTACATCGCAACGCGCATGATCGCCGAGGCGACGAGTGGGATGCGGTCAAAGCTCCAGCCCTTGGCGTACTTGGCGATGTAGCCGTCCAACTCCGGCGCGTGCTCGGCAACGCCGGAAACGATGGAGCGGATGTATTCCGTCTGCGCGGCGCCGGGGGCCTTTTCGTAGATGTTGTCCTCATCCTTGAGCGTGTCGAAGTATTCCTTCGTCAGCCGCTCGTCGAGAAGCTCTTTCACCGTCTTATCCGTAAAGCTCAGTTCATATGCAAGATGCACTGCGATCTCTCGCGCTGTATTGCGAATCATTCTCGTCTGTTCCTTTATCTGTTGATCTTATCTTTCTTCAGTTGAAGCTGATCCCGCCGACGTGGACATTGACCGCGTGGACATTGTAGCCCGTCATGCCGCTCACAGCGGCGGACACGCTGTCCTGCACCTTGCGCGCGGTCTCGGGGATGACGTAGCCATAGCGCACCATCAGGTAGACATCGACGATGATCTCGCCGTCCTTGACCTCGGCGCGCACGCCGCGCAGGCCCTTTTTGCCCGTGAACTGCTCGGTGATCTGTTCGGTCATATTCTGGCACATGGAGCCAACGCCTTCGATCTCGCCGATAGCGTCGGCGGCGATCGCGGCGACCACGTCTTCTGCGATGTTGATGCTGCCGTTTTCCTCGGCGCGGGTCAGATACTCTCGATTCTCAGCCATTCAGATATCCTCTCCTTGTTTGTGAATGCTCATATCGAAAGTATTTTATCATCTTTTTCCCAAAATTACAACAGCTAATTTACTTCCATGATCTTGATGCTCTCTGCACTGAGCCCCGTCTCCTGCTTGACGATGTCCGTGATGCGGGCAATGTCCTCGGTCTGAAGCCCCTCTTCCCCCGTCGAGACAACCACGCTCACACCGTCTTCGGACATGAAGACGACGCAGTCCTCATAGCCCTTGGCCGTGACCATGTTTTCGATCTGCGCCTCACTGAGCGTATAGGAAGCAAGTGTTTCGATGCTTTTTGCTGCCTCACTCGCGGTCTCGGCGTCCACGTCCTGGTTTTCGCTTGCCTCCTTCAAGAGCGACAGCGCGCTGTCGCGCGCCTGCTGGCGCGTCAGGCGGGCTGAGGCAAAGTAGTCCTTCCCCTCCGCGTTTGCCGAAACCTCGGCGGCGTCGCCATCCGTGCTCACAAGCTCAGACTGGCCTAAGACCTTTGTGGGCTTGTCGACCTTTTCGGCGTACTTTCCATTCAGAAAGATTGCCGCGCAGACAAAGACCAGGATCGTGCCGACCACTGCGTTCCGCTTCCATAATTGCTTCATAGCTGTTTCCTCCCTGCGTTTTGCATAATAAAAATATTGTAGTTTCATGGCGTTCCTTTAACAACGGAGATGCGCTCGGACGAAAGCCCCGTCAGCGCGCTGACGGCCTGCGTCACCTTGAGCTGGACATCCGCGCGGTCTCCGCCCTCGCACACGATGAGCGCGCCGACAAAGCGCGGATAGCGGCTGTGGGTCACGACGACCTCGGCGCTCGTGCCACTGCCGAGCACAACGGTCTCCGTCTTTCGCGTCTGCTCGTCGACCTCCTCCCCTCGGGCTTTGAGCGACGCGGTCTCATCCTGAGCCAGCTCGTAAGCGCCGCCGCCCTCGACCGTCAGCATAAGCGAGAGCTTCCCGACGCCGTCGAGCGAGGAAAGAATATCCTCCATCTCGTTTTGCAGCGCCTCGCGGTCGAAATTTTCCGCGGCGGACGGTGTCGCGGAGCCTGAGTCTGCCGCTTTCTCGTTCTGCGGCAGCAGCAACAGCAGCACGCCGAGCAGTGCCGTCAGGAGGACGTATTTGTACTTCTTGATGCCTTGCGGCGCCTTCTGCACGGGCGATGCGTTCACTTCGGTTCGATCCATAGCTGATTCTCCTCTGCAATGCCAAGCTCCTGTACGATGTACGCGCCGAGCGCCGCGCTGTTTTCTCCGTACAGTGTGACGCTGTCCGGAAACGGTACGCCGTCGCGTAAAGCGGTCTGCACTTCGGCGCGCACGCTCAGACCTAAGGAGCTGGCTTTGTCCTCAATATATGCCTGCGTCTGCGCAGCTATGCTATCACCGAGCGCACTGTCCTGCTCGGCGTTCAGCGTTTCCTTCAGCGCTTCGACCGCCTCGCGGTAATGACCGCCGTCGAGCTCCGGCAGATCGAACGTGAGTGAGAGCAGCGGGCGCAGCATCGCAAGCATCAGCACCATCCCGCCGACAAAACGCACGATCTTTTTCATCGTGCCGCCGTCCGTGAGCTGCTGGACGATGCTTACCAGTACCGCGCAGGCTGTCACGCTTAAAAGCCACGAGCGAAGAAACGTCATACCGTCACCACCATCATCATTGCAATCAAAAGCGACACGAGCAGCAAGAACGCCCCGCCCGCCGTCATCGCCAGCATCAGTGAAAACGCGGAGGAGAGCTGCTCTAAAAACTTGCTGAGTGATTGTGACCCCACCATGCCGCTGAAAAACGCCGCGAGCTGATAAAAAAGATACTGCACCGCCATGCGCAGCAGCGGCACAAGGCACAGCGCCAGCACCGAAAATACGCCCAGCACACCGAGCGTCCCGCGCAGCGTGAGCGCCGCGGCGGCGACGGCCTCCGTCGCGTCGGACAATATTCCGCCGACGACGGGCACCGCGCCGGAGATGACGGTTTTGCCCACCTTGACCGCGAGCCGGTCGGCAGAACCGGCCAGCAGGTTCGAGACCGACAAAAACGCGGTAAATACGATCAGAATCGCGCTCAAGCCCCACGAGAGCAGCTTGCCGATGCCCTTGGAGAGCAGCGATAAGCGGCTCTGCTCCAAAAGCGCGCCCGCGGCCGCCGTGCCGATCATGCAGTAGAGCACCGGCACGAGCACATCGCGCATCAGCGAAAGAAAGATGTCGCTCAGCATCAGTGCGCCGACCTGCCAGACGCTTGCCGAGCCCACACAGCCCCCGCCCGCCATCGCTGCGGCGATCGTCGGCAGCAGGAGCTTTGCCATGGTCGAAAGCTCGTCCATCGTCTCGACGCCAAGGCCGATGAGCGCGCTTAAGTCCCCTGCTGAGAGCGCCGCCGCACTCAGCACGCCGAGATAGCCCGTGTACCGCGCGGGCGTCTCCCCCGCGCTCTCCGCCGTGCCCTCGACGAGCCCGCACAGGAGCGAGAGCAGCATCAGCGTCATCGCGCCGCGCAGGGAATTTGCCACCGCATCCTGCAATGCCGCGCGAAAGTGCGAAAAAAGGTACTGTCCGCCGCGCAGGAGCAGATCATCCCCCGCCTCGGCGCTGTCGATGAGCTCGCGCGGCACGACGTCATCCAGTCCTGACGGCAGCTCAAGTGCTGACGCGCTCACGCAGAGGAGAAACGCGGCAAAAAGCAGGCAGAGCAGCTTTTTCATAGAAATCCCTCCACCATCTCGAGCAGCGCCTCCATGAGCGGCAGCGCGCAGACGAGCGCGCACAGCGTCCCCGCCGCGGCGAGCAGACTTGACAGCGCGCTCTGCCCCGCGTCCGCGCACAGCGCGCAGGAAAAGCGCGCTACCAGCGCGATGGCCGTGACCTTAACGACCGGCACGAACAGCGTGAGCGGCAGATCCGTGAGCGTCAGCGCCCGCTCGCAGAAGTCAAAGAGGTCGGAGAGCGCGGGCAGCAGCATCGCGCAGCCGACAAGTACCGCCGCAAGCAGCAGAAGAAGCGAGAGCGCTTCGTCGCTCTTTTTGAGCAGCGCCGTCACGGCGCTCACGCACAGGCTCAGCGCCGCAAGCTTGATGAGCAGCTCCATCTTAAAACCCAAACAGGCTCTTGATGAGATCAAAGAGCGAGCTGATCTCCCGCACGAGCAGCATCATCGTCGTGATGAGACCGGCCAGGCTCACGAGCATTGCCTGATCCGGACGGTCCGAGCGCACGAGCAGCTGATTGAGCACGGCGACGACGATGCCCACCGCTGCGATCTTGAACACGAGGTCAATATCCATAGACGTCTTCCTTATGTAAAGCGTTTATCCTTTTCAATAACGTTATAGCAGCAGAATACAGAGCATTGCCCCGCCTCCGAGGCACAGTGCCGCCGTGATGCGGCCCGTTTCGCGCTCCCTTTGCCGCAGCTCCTCTTCAAGGCGCGAGAGCTCGCTTGCCGCGAGCGTCAGCGCGGCGCAGACGCTTTCCTCATCCCCACCGAGCGCGTGTCCCAGCGCCGATACAGTCTCCCGCTCCCGCGCGGCGATGGGCAGAGTCTTTGCGGCGTGCTCCCATGCAGAGGCAAGCGGTTCGCCGCGCGCAAGATTGGCGGTCACACCTTCAAAGAAGCCCGCGGCTTCCGGTTCGCAGCTCAAGTGCCGCAGCAGCGCGGGCAGCGGCGTCAGCGTCAATCGGACGGCGCTCTCGAGTGCGAGAAACGCACCGGAAAGCGCGCGAAGCGTCCTTTGCCGCAGTAAAGTACGTAAATGGAAACTCCTTTGCAGCCACAGCACTGCGCCGAGGATCAGTGCACTGCCCGTCAGTCGGAGCATGGCAGGTCACCCACTTCGTAAGAACGTGCACCGCCGTTCGAGCGGATGACGATGCAGCGGCGAAACACCCTCGCGCGCAGAAGCTCCCGCCAGAGCGGCTTCTGGTGCAGCTCGTCAACGCTCGCGGCGTGGATGCTCGCGAGCAGCCCGACGCCGCAGTTCGCGGCCAGGCACATTGCGCGGATATCCTCCTCCGCCGTGATCTCATCGACCGCGATGACCTGCGGGTTCATGCCGCGCAGCACCATCGGGATGCCGACGGCCTTTGGGCAGAGCGAGAGCACGTCCGTGTGGTTGCCGAGCTCCATTTGCGCTCGCCCCTTGCAGCACACGGCGAGCTCGCAGCGCTCGTCGATGACCGCCACGCGCAGCGCGCGGTGTTCGGCATCCCCGAGCGACAGCACGCGGATGAGGTCACGCAGCAGCGTCGTTTTCCCGCCGCCGGGCGGCGAGAGAATGAGCGTGCTCAAAAACCGCCCGTCAGCGCTGAAGAGCTGCGGCGCAACGTCGCTCCCGAGCCCGATGTGCTCGCACACGATGCGCAGCGCGAGCGACGAAATGTCCTTCAGATTGCTCACCTCGCCGTCGCGCACGACGGCGCTGCCGCACACACCGAGGCGGAACCCGCCCCGCAGCGGCAAAAAGCCCTGCCGCAGTGTTTCGATGCAGGCATAGCGCGAATACTCCGTCACCGCGCCGAGCATCTGTTCGAGGTCTTCCGCCGTCACGAGCGACGCACGCCCGTCCGGCGCGGCGTTCAGCTCGCCCTCCAGTGTCAGCACCGTCAGCGGGTGCATCACGCGAAGGCGCAGCTCCTCGACGCGCTCTTTCTGCTTGTCCGGCAGCGACAGGGCGAGACTTTTGAGCCGGTGCGGTAAAAACTCGCACGATTGTTCGTAGCGATAGATCCGTTCCAGACGTTCCACCGTTCCCACTTCCCTTCTTTGGTGTTAGTCCAATCTATGAGGCGGTGGACACGCTTATGCCGGTTTGTCCCATTTCGGGCAAAAGAAAAAACGGGGAAATTCCCCGTTTTTTCGCGTTTGATTTTTACTGTTCGCCGCAGGGGCACGCGCAGCCGCAGCCGCCGGGCGCCGCCGCGGGCGGGAAGAAATCGTCCATCGGGAACTCCACCGCATCGAAGACCTTGCACGGGTCCTCGCAGCTGCAGTCGCCGCCGACAAGCGTGCACTCGTTGGACGGAATGCAGTAGTCGTACACGGGGATGAGAAGCTGCGTGTCGCGCTCTAAGCGCACAGTCGAAAACTGGCCGAGCGAGATGCACACGCGGCGGATCGCGGACTCGTCGAAGATGATTGGCTCGTCGAATGCTGCCAGAATGCCCGCGGGCACGCCGCCGAGCGTACCGCGGTCACAGCCGCAGCGGCAGTTGCAGTTGTCGGCAAAGTGCGCGCACAGCAGCATCGGGTCGACGACCTCGACCACCGCGGTCGGGAGATTTGCCGTCAGGTTCAGCGGCGCGTCGATAGCGTTTGCCTCGGGGATGGAAGAGTAGATCTTCGCGCCGCTCTCGCTGCCGAAGAGCACGACGCGCTTATCAAAGGTCGCAAGACCCTCGATCTCCGTGTAGCGCGTGCTGCCGTTGAGCGCCTGCAAGGTGATGCGGTAGAAAAAGTGCATGTCGACGGTGTAGTACCCGCGGTTAAAGTTGACGGGCTCGACGTCCACAAAGGTGTAGATCAGCTCGGCGCTGCCGCCGCGCAGCCCCTGCGCCGTGCTCAAAACGCTCTGCGCCGTGGCCGTGGGGTAAAAGCGCAAATCCTCAATGCAATCCTTGTCGCGGCAGGATGAATAGATCTTTTTCGTATGAATACAGACCGCCTCGCGCGCGCCGTTCGCGCCGCCGACGTGGCCTGCTGCTACTTTATCAGCCATAAAGCAAGAATACCTCCTATTTTAAGTACTGGAAAGTCGGGCGCGACCGCGCCTTTCTTTCACCCCAGTCTATGCCGTACGCGAAGATGGGTGTGCTGCGTTTTTGCCGATTTTGAAAAAGACCTATACAAGCGAAAAAAGGTGTGCTATACTAAATATAGTTTTTGGCCGACCGATACCGACAACTTTTTGTGGTATTGGCAGTCATTTTGTGTTATGATCGCTGTAAATTCACCCGAGGAGGTGCGCTATGGGGCGCGTCGGTTTTATCCAGGACAAACTGGAGATCAAATTTCTCATTCTGTATGTTGCTGCCCGGCTCATCGAGCCGGTCCCGTTCGAGGCCATGCAGGAGCTGACGATGTGCGACGACGGCATCGACTTTTTTGACTTTTCCGAATGCCTGAGCAATTTGGTCGAGTCGCAGCATTTGACGCTTTCGGACGACGGGCTCTACGCCATCACGGAAAAGGGCCTGCACAACGGCGCGATCTGCGAGTCGAGCCTTCCCTACTCTGTGCGCCTGCGCGCCGACAAGAACATCACGATCTTCAACCAGAAGCTCAAGCGCCGCGCGCAGATCCAGTCCGACATCGCGCCGCGCCGCAACGGGACCTACACGGTCACGCTCGCGTTTAACGACGACGAGAGCCAGCCCATCTTGAAGATGGAACTGATGGTTCCCAAGGATGTCATGGCCAAGGATCTCGCCGAGCGCTTCCAGAAAAATCCCGAGCAGCTCTACACCGGCGTTTTGAACACGCTCTTCTCCGAACCTGACGAGGGAAAATAACGTACATATCAATATGCAAAAAAGAGACAGCCGATGGCTGTCTCTTTTCAGCTTGTCGAAAGAGCCTCGCAGAGTTTCACATCCGCAGACGTGAAATCTGTGAAATCTGTTTTCTGCCGCGACATGTGCGTGGCAGAAAACACTTTGCGCGGAGCGAGCGTCGAATTGTCCGCTTATAGCGGACAACTGAGGCGCAGAGCGCAGCGAATCCTTCTCGAAAAAGTGGCTTTGCCACTTTTTCGACGGTATCAAAAGAGACAGCCGTTCGGCTGTCTCTTTTTTGCTTCAATCCTCGCTTTTCTCCTGCGTCTCATGCAGCAGTTCTTCGACCGGGATGCCGTAGAGCTTCGCGAGCGCGCAGAGATTCGACGTGCTGGGGTCGGACGTGCCGTTCTCCCACTTGCTGACCGCCTGACGGCTGACGCCGAGCGTCTCGGCGACGAACTCCTGCGTCATCTGTTTTTCCGTCCGGTGCGCCTTGAGCGCTTCGCCGAGCGAGCGGCAGACAGCCTTCTTCTCCTTGCGCACGTCTTTGGACTTGATGTACTTTCGCAGTGCCTTGACGAGCAGCACGAAGAGGTAGATGATCGCGCCGTAGATCGCAAGCGCGATTGGGAATAAGATTAGAGTGAGCTGCATAGTTGTTCTCCTTTTCGTTTGATGCGCTCATCATAGCGAAAAGCAGCGGTTTCCTCCACCAACTATCGCGCAACTTCGCGTTGCGATGGGCAGATTTTCACTTTACCACAACGTTTTCCTTGCCGAAGCGCTCTTCCAAGTCGCACACAAGCGAGGTGTGCAGATCGCAGGTCGTGCCGATGAGCTTGCCGGTATCAAGCACGCGGATGCGGACGTTGTTCTCTTTTCCCTCGAACATATAGAGGATTTTGCGGAGGATCGCCATCTCCGGCCCGTCAACCGACGGCAGGCGCAGATAGAGCGTCTGCCCCGTCCGCTGCTGCGGCGCCTGCGCAGGCGCTGCCGTTCCCGTCGAAAAATTGGCATTCAGCGGACGGGCGAAGTCGCACATGAGCTGCGGCGCCTTTTCATCGCGCACGGACAGCGTGCCCGTGACGTAAATGACCTGCCCCTCCTGCAAATAGCTGCCGTACTGTTCGAGCGCGCGCGTGAAGCAGAGCATTTCGATGGCTCCCGTGCCATCTTCGAGCGTCACGTAGGCCATGAGGGTATTTTTCTTTGTCATCTTCGTCTTGCTCGCGGTCACGACGCCCGCGAGCGAAATTTTTTGCCCGTCGGAGAATGTCGTCGGCCCTGCCTCCTGCGCAAAGTCCTCCATCACGCGGCCGATGGCGGCCGCACCGGACGAGCGGACGAGCGAGCGGTAGGCGTCCATCGGATGGCCCGAGAGGTAAAGCCCTGTCGTGGCCTTTTCCATCGCCATGAGCTCCTGCGGCGTGAACTCGGGAATGTCGGGCAGGACGAGCGCGGCCTGCTGCGCGGTCTCCGCGCCCATGCCGAAAAAGTCGATCTGTCCCTCCACGTTCGTGCGGTTGCCCTCGGCGATGCCGTCCATCACCTTTTCGTAGACAGCGATGAGCTGCGAGCGCTTCGCGCCCGTCGAATCGAACGCGCCTGCGCGGATCAGGTTCTCGACCGCACGCTTATTGATCTCCATGCCGTCCATGCGGCGGCAGAAATCCTGAAAGTCGACGAACGGGCCGTTGAGCTCACGCTCCTGCATCATGCGCAAAATGAGCCCGCGGCCGATGTTCTTGATGGCGACGAGGCCGAAGCGGATGCCCTCGGGCTCGACCGTGAAGCGGTCGGCGGAGTGGTTGACGTCAGGCGGCAGGAGCTTGATGCCGCACTCGCGGCACTCATTGAAGTATTCGCCCACCTTGTCGGACGAGTCGAGCACGCTCGAGAGCAGTGCCGCCATGTATTCTTTCGTATAGTGGCACTTGAAGTACGCCGTCTGATATGCGACGACCGCATAGGCCGCGGCGTGCGCCTTGTTGAACGCGTAGTTCGCGAAGGCGTAAATTTCCTCGTAAATTTCCTGCGCGGCCTTTTCGTCAATGCCGTTTGCCACACAGCCGGAGATATTGCGCGCGGGATCGCCGTGCAGAAACGCCTCGCGCTCGCGCTCGATGTCCTTGACCTTCTTCTTGCTCATCGCGCGGCGCAGCATGTCTGCCTGGCCGAGCGAGTAGCCCGCGAGCTGCTGGAAGATCTGGATGACCTGCTCCTGATACACGATGCAGCCATAGGTGATCGACAGGATCGGCTCAAGCTGCGGAATGAGGTATGTGACCTTTTTCGGGTCGTGTTTGCAGGCAATGAATTTCGGAATGGACTCCATCGGCCCCGGACGGTAGAGCGCGATCAAAGCCGTGATGTCTTCGATGTTCTGCGGCTTCAGGCTGACGCACACGCCCGTCATGCCGCTCGATTCGAGCTGGAAGACGCCCGACGTCCGCCCCGCGGCCAGCATTTCGTAGGTTGCGGCGTCATTTTCAGGAATACCGGCAAGAGTAAAGTTTTTATCCTTTTCACGGATCGTCTTGACTGCGTCATCCAGAATCGTGAGGTTGCGCAGGCCAAGGAAGTCCATTTTGAGCAAGCCGAGCTCTTCGAGCGTCGTCATCACGTACTGGCAGACGATCGTGTCGTCGTTGCGCGCGAGCGGGACATAGTCGACGACGGGGCGCTTCGTGATAACCACGCCGGCGGCGTGCGTCGAGGCGTGGCGCGGCATGCCTTCAAGGGCGCGTGCCGTGTCGATGAGCTTTTTCACCTGCTCGTCGCCCTCGTACTTTTCGCGCAGCTCGCGCGAGATGCGCAGAGCGTCGTCGAGCGTGACGTGCGGCCCTGCGGGGACGAGCTTGGCGATGACGTCGCAGTCGGCATAGCTCATATTGAGTGCGCGTCCCACATCGCGAATGACGCCGCGCGCGGCCATCGTGCCGAAGGTCACGATCTGCGCTACGTGATCGTCGCCGTACTTGCGGCGCACATACTCCACGACCTCGCCGCGGCGCGTATCGCCGAAGTCCATGTCGATATCAGGCATGGACACGCGCTCGGGATTCAGAAAGCGCTCGAAAAAGAGGCCGTATTTCATCGGCTCGATGTCTGTGATCGACAGGCAGTACGAAACGATACTGCCCGCCGCGCTGCCGCGGCCCGGACCGACGGGGATACCGACGCTCTTGGCGTAGCGCACAAAGTCGGAGACGATCAAAAAGTAGTCGACAAAGCCCATGCGCTCGATCATGTTCTGTTCGTATTCGAGCTGCGCGCGCTGCTTGTCCGTCCCTTCGCCATAGCGCTGGGCGAAACCGTCGGCGCAGAGCTTTTTGAAGTATGTGAGCGAGGTGTAGCCCTCCGGCACCTTGAATTCCGGCAGATGGTACTTGCCGAACGTAAACTCCAAATTGCAGCGCTCGGCGATCTTGCCGGTGTTCTCGATCGCCTCGGGATAGTCGGGAAACAGCGCCGCCATCTCCTCGGTCGAACGAAGATAGAAGCGCTGCGGCTCATAGCGCATGCGGTTTTCGTCGTCCACGGTCTTGCCCGTCTGGATGCAGAGCAAAACATCGTGCGCGTAGGCATCTTCTTTTCGAAGATAGTGCGCGTCATTTGTCACGACGAGCGGGAGACCCGTATCCTCGTGCAGGCGCAGGATGCCCTTGTTGACGATGGCCTGATCGCGGATGCCGTGGTCCTGCAATTCGAGGTAGAAGTGCTCGGGGCCAAAGATTTCAGATAGTGTTAAGGCATATTCCTTGGCACCGTTGTAGTCGCCATTGCGGAGCCTTCTCGGGATCTCACCGGCGAGACACGCCGAGAGCGCGATGAGGCCCTTGGAGTGCTCGCGCAGAAGATCCAGGTCGATGCGCGGCTTGATGTAAAAGCCCTCAACGTGCGCCATTGAGACGAGGTAGGAAAGATTCCGATAGCCCTCCTCATTCTCGCACAGCAGCACGAGATGGCGGGCCTCGCTGTCGAATTCGTGCTGCTTGTCAAAGCGTGTGCGCGGAGCGACGTACACCTCGCAGCCGATGATGGGCTTGATGCCCTCGGCCTTGCAGGCGCGGTAAAAGTCGATCGCGCCGTACATCACGCCGTGGTCGGTGATGGCGCAGGCGGTCTGCCCCATCGACTTGACGAGCTTGGGGAGGTCGCGGATACGGCACGCGCCGTCGAGCAGGCTGTATTCGGTATGGACATGTAAATGGGCAAACGACATGGCGCGCTCCCTCCTATTCGTTCTCTTCTTTTTTTGCGATCTCCATGAGCTTTCGGATGCGGTGATTCAAACACGACTTCGTCAGCGGCGGGTCAAATGTCGCCGCCAATTCTGAAAGCGTCAGCTCTGGCTGAAGTAACCGCGCGACAGCGACCTCCTGCAATTTGACGGGCAGGTCGTTGATCGCACCGGACTCGGTCAAGCGTGTAAAGGCTTCCACCTGTTCACGTGAGGCCAGCACTGCTTTGTCAAGGTTGGCCGCGTCGCAGTTTACGCGCCGGTTCACGGTGTTTCGCATTTCCTTTTCGATTTTGGCCGACATGATCTCAAGCGCGCGCCCCGGCGCGCCGATGAGCGTCAGCAGGTCTTCGATATGGGTGCTGCTCTTAAAATATGTAATGAGGTTATTCTGCCGCATGACATTTTTCGGCTCAAAGCCCATGTCGCGCAGCAGCGCCTCGACCTCGCGCCCCGCCTGCACGTGCGAGGTCGCAAGCTCTAAGTGATACCGCTTTTGCGGGTCGGTCACGCTGCCGCCGGACAAAAACGCCCCGCGCAGGAACGACGCCCGACAGCACTCTTCTTCAAGCAGCGCAAAGTTCAGGTGCAGCGCAAAATGCGCCCGGCGATCGTAGCCGAGCGCGCGCCAGATCGTGTCGAGCTTGTCCTCCTGCGTGATGCGGAAGACGAGCTTGCCGCCGTCCTTCGACTTGTCAGGGAGTTCGTCAAAGCGCAGGGAAAATGCCTTTTGGAAGAGCTTTGGGAGACGCGCGGCGAATTCGTCATTTTCCGTGACGATGCGCACCTCGTTTGCGGTGAATGCGCTGGCGTACAGCAGCACGCCGCAGCCCTCGGCCACGGCGCAGCAGCTCCGGTTGATCGGAACCTTGCAAAGCTCCGCTTTTACGTCATAGGCGAACGACATGCCGCCACCTTCTTTCGTTTCAAAAACTTGCTTCAGCCGCGCGTGATGTCGCGGTGATTTTCAAACGCGGGATAGCCCAGGGCCGTGAGGTAGGACGCGATGCAGCGCGCGACGGACACGCTGCGGTGGTGCCCGCCCGTGCAGCCGACGGCGATGACGAGCGTGCTCTTCCCTTCCTCTGCGTAGAGCGGAAGCAGGAATGAGAGCATTCCCTCAAGTTTGTCGATAAACGTCTTCGTCTGCGGGAACGAGAACACGTAGTCATAGACCTCACTGTCCATGCCAGTCTTGTGCTTGAGCTCCGGCACGTAAAAGGGATTGGGCAGGAAGCGCACGTCGAATACCAGGTCGGCTTCCAGCGGGACGCCGTATTTGAAGCCGAATGAGACGACGTTCACGCTCAGCTTGCCGCGCGCGCTCTTGTCGCCAAAGAGACCGTAGAGCTCATTTCTGAGCTTGGCTGCGGGCATGAGCGTCGTGTCGATGACAAAGTCGGCGTGCTCGCGCAGCGGGCGCAGCAGCTCCTGCTCGCGGTGCATCGCCTGCTCGATGGTCATGCCGTCAGACATCAGCGGATGGCGGCGGCGCGTCTCCTTGTAGCGCTTGATGATGGTCTCAAGGTCCGCCGTGACGAACAGCAGCCGGCAGATATCGCCGCCCTGCTTGAGCCGCTCCATTGCGTCTAAAATCCCCTGAAAGTTGCCGTTGCCCGAGCGGATGTCGCTCACGAGCGCGACGCGGTCATAGCGGCCGTCGCTCTGCGCGCAGAATTCGGCAAATTTCAAAATGATGTCCGCCGGTACGTTGTCCACCGTATAGTAGCCCATGTCCTCCAGATAGGTGGCGGCGCTGGACTTGCCCGCGCCGGACAGACCGGATATGATCAGAATTTCCATCGTTGTCTCTCTTTCTATTTACCGGATGATCTTGACCTCCGGCTCCAGCATCACGCCGTGCGCGTCGTAAACGGTCTTCTGTACCTTTTCGATGAGGGCGAGCACATCGGCGCAGGTCGCGCCGCCGACGTTCACGACGAAGCCTGCGTGCTTGCTTGATACCTCTGCCCCGCCGACGCGGCAGCCTTTGAGGCCGCAGCCCTCGATCAGCGATCCCGCGTAGTAGCCGGTCGGGCGCTTGAACGTGCTGCCCGCGCTCGGCAGCTCGAGCGGCTGGCTCGCCTTGCGCCGCGCCATCAGATCGTCCATCTTTGCCTTGATGGCGTCCGGATCACCCGATTCGAGCTTGACCTTCGCGCCGAGGACGATGCCCTCGCCCGCGGAAAACACGCTGTGGCGATAAGAAAAATCCAGCTCCGCAGGTGTTAAAACCTTCACGCCGTCGGGATACAGCGCCGTCACTTCGGTGACAACGTCCTTGAGCTCGCCGCCGTAGGCGCCTGCGTTCATCACGACGCCGCCGCCGAGCGTGCCGGGGATGCCGTGGGCAAATTCCAGCCCCGTCAGGCCGTTTTTCCATGCGAACAGCGCGAGCTTCGCGAGCGACACGCCTGCGTCCGCTGCGATCTCGCCCTCGTCCGTCAGCTCAATATGAGAAAGCTCGGCGGACGTGTCGATGACCACAGTGTCAAGGCCCTTGTCGGCGACGAGCAGGTTCGTGCCGTTGCCGATCAGCAGTGGCTTGACGCCCGCGTCCTGCAAAAAGCCCATCAGCACAACGAGCTGCTCGCGCGTTTTCGGAAAGGCCATGCGTTTGGCCGGTCCCCCGATGCGGAACGACGTATGCTTTGCCATCGGCTCATCTGCGGCCCATTTGAGGTCGGGCAGATAGTCATGGATCTGGCGGTCGAGTGCGGTTTCCCAAGACATAGATGCTCCTCCGTTCACGGATTCTGGTTTTTCAGCTCATTTTCGCGGGTCACGCGGTCAATGTGGCCGTCGATCTGCGCGGCGAATTCGCGCGCGGAGTTGAAGCCGTGCTTCTTCTGGCGGTTGTTCATCGCTGCCAGCTCCACGATCGCGGCGAGGTTACGGCCCGCACTGACGGGAATGGTGATCTGCGGCACGGGCACATCAAGGATGGTCGTGTCGTTTTCGTCGAGACCCAGACGGTCATAGAATTTGTCATCCTCCCACTTTTCAAACTGGATGACAAGGTCGATCTGCGTCGAATCCTGCACTGCACCCACGCCGAAGAGCTTTTCCACGTCGATGACGCCAACGCCGCGCACCTCAAGGTAGTTGCGGATGAGCTCAGGCGCCGTGCCCGAGAGCGTTGAGCCGATGCGCGTGATCTCGACCGCGTCGTCGGCGACGAGGCGGTGGCCGCGCTTGATGAGCTCGATGGCCGTCTCACTCTTGCCGATGCCGCTGTCGCCGAGGATCAGCACGCCCTCGCCGTACACGTCGACGAGCACGCCGTGGCGTGTGATGACGGGCGCGAGCGCGTGGTTCAGGTAGTCGATGGTCATGGCGGTGAACTCGACGGACGTGTACTTCGTGCGAAGCAGCGTGCGGCCGTGCTTTTGCGCCATCTCGAGGCACTCAGGGAAAACATCTAAATTGCGCGAGATGACCAGTGCCGGGATCTCATAGCAGAACAGGTCCTCGAAGCGCTTGCGCCGCTCCTCGGCCGAGTAGCCGCGCAGGAACGTCACCTCACTCTTGCCGATGATCTGCAATCTTCTCGGATCAAAATAATCGAAAAAGCCGATGAACTGGAGGCCGGGGCGGTTGACGTCCGTGATGGTCAAGATCTCGGTGTCGTAATCTGTACCCTTGTTGATGACCTCCATCTGAAATTTTTCTACGATGTCCTTTACGCGGACGGAGCGATTGGTATTCATAGTTCCCTCCATGCGGGCCTTGGCCCGCGTGATAAAATACACTTTAATTATAATCGCTGCCCCCCTTTTTTACAAGCGAAAACGCCCTGCCGCGCCACGCTTTTTTCGCATTTGCGCCGCGAGCGGAAAAATTACAGATTTTTTCATCTTTTTTGAAAATAGTACTTGCATTTTGTGATGCAATCTGTTATAGTATCAACTGCTTGTGAATGACCAAGCCTTGATTTGATTACAGCAAGGAGGTGCAACGGATGGCAAAGTGCGAGTTTTGCGACAAGGGTGTTTCGTTCGGTATCAGAGTTTCCCACTCTCACCGTCGTTCCAATCGTCCCTGGAAGCCCAACGTCAAGCGCGTGAAGGCTATCGTCAATGGTACGCCCCGCCATGTCTATGTTTGTACCCGCTGTCTGCGTTCCGGTAAGGTTACCCGCGCGATCTAAGCGACCAAACAGATTAGAAGCACTGCGAAAGCAGTGCTTCTTTTTTTACTGCAAAGGGTTGCCCTCTCCTCCGCTTTTCTGGTATACTGAATTGCAATTCCTCGACTCAAATAAAGGCGGTGCGATATGAAGACCCTCTGCTATCTTTTGCTGGTTCTTACCGTGGTCGCTGCATCCATCTGCACGTTTCTTATCCGTGAAGCAGCGGTGAAGCGGAAGGCACAAATCGTTTTCGACTTGCTTCTCATCACGACAGCGCTCACCATTTGCCTTTATCAGTTCTCAATGCAGAGACTGGCAGCATACGCAGCGTCCATTGTAGCAGTATGCGGCTCAGCCGCTTTTCTGGTCAGAGATATCCTTGCACTGAAGCGCAGCCGGTGACTTGGCAGGCAGCTCCTGCAATACGGCGTCCGCGAGGTAACCGTCAACGAGCAGAACCCTCAGGCTGTCGGCTTCTACCGGCACATGGGCTTTCAGACTTATCAGAGAACCGAGCACGACGAGGAGGGTAACCCGTACCCGCTGCTGTATATGCGCCTGCCATAATTTCCGCTTTGACATAGCGACTCGATACAAAGAATCTCGGCGGTTACCCCATGAAAAAGCTGTATCAGATATTAAGAACCGCCATCTTGTGCGTTGTGGGCGTTTTTGCCGGCACGAGCGTCTATCAGTATATCGACTACCGCCAGCGTCCGGGCCTGTACGCTCTTACCTCGGCCCCGTGGTACACGAGCCTCCAGATCGGTGCCGTTTTTACGGCTGCGGTCGTTCTGATCCTGCTTATCGCCATGAGAATTGTCAAACGAAAGATGAAATAAAAAAGCCGCCCGACGGGCGGCTTTTTCTGATTTCAGGGACTATTGCACCTGTAAATCCATCGTCATGTACTTTTTGGTTTCTTTGAAGGAGAGTTTCTCATAAAGGCGCAGAGCGGCTTCGTTGCGTGATAGCACCTTCAGCTCGATGCGGCAGGCGCCGTTTTCCTCCGCGAAGGGCTTAAAGGCAGAAATGAGCTGCGATGCATAGCCCTTCCGGCGATGTTCTTTCTCAACGTACAACGCATCGAGAATCGCAATCGGTTTTGCAAGCATGCCGGGAATTTCGTAGAGAAAGCCATACAGGAAAGCGACGATCTCTCCTCCGTCCTCAATCAACAGAAGCTTATGGCCCTCCAGACCGATGCGGTCGCGGTAATTATCGGTGACAACATACGAACCGTTTAAATTGGAGTCATACTGTACCTCATCATGGATAAGCCTTGTCAAAAGCGTATCCAAGCGGGCTGCGTCTGCGGTTGTAGCATTTCGAAGCTTCATTCCTGCGATCTCCCCTTCCGTTCGTTTTCCCTATAAAACTGCCGCATCTTCTCGTTGAGTTTATTGTAGATATGCTCGCGAAACCATTTTTCGCTGCTGGCTTCCACCGCGCCCTCGGGCGTGAACCATTTCACGCCGCTGTTCTCGTCTGGCTTGACCGTGAGCACGTTCGCGTCGTCCGCGATGAGAAGATAGGTGACGTTCAGATGCAGGTGCGAGGAGACGTACTTCCCGCGCTTCATGTGGCCGTCGACAGTCAGCACCTCAAGCGAGAAAATATCCTCGCTTGCCGGACGGACGTTTTTGACGCCGCTCTCCTCGCGGACCTCCCTGAGCGCGACGGCGAGCAGGTCCTCTTCCCCGTCGGCGTGCCCGCCGAGCCACGACCACGAATCGTAGATGTTGTGATACGCCATCAGCACGCGGTCGAAGCGCTCGTTCACCACCCAGGCCGACGCCGTCATGTGCGCCAGTGCATTTTCCCGCGTAAACACATCCTCAAACGCGCGCAGACAGTCGAGGATCAATCCCTTATCCCGCTCCTCCTGCTCATTGTAAGGCCGGTAATTCTCAATTTGCGTCAAAATATCCATCGTTACCCTCAATATATTTTTTCGCGCCCGCAGGCGCAAAAGCCTCGCAGAGTTTGCGCCGCGCACGGCGCAAATAATCTTAATCGTTTTCCGCCGCGACATGCGCGTGGCGGAAAACACTTCTCAGCCCGCAAACGTACGCGCCTACGGCGCGTGCGCTGCCGCGGGCTGCAATCTTACTCAAAAAAGCGGCCCTTGGGCCGCTTTTTTGAAATAATCATAACCAGCTGCAATCGCTTTCCTTCTTCGGCGTGCGGCTCATCAGAACGCCGATGAGCGGCGCGGCGCTCTTGCCCTCGTAGAGGACCTCGTACACTGCCGTCGAGATCGGCATCTCTACGCCATAGCGCTGCGCGAGCTCGTGCGCGCTGCGCGCGGCATAATAGCCCTCGACGACCGCGCCGACCTCGTCCATGGCCTCCTGCGCGCTCTTGCCCTGACCGATCAGGATGCCCGCGCGATGGTTGCGTGAGTGCATCGACGTACACGTGACGATGAGATCGCCCATGCCGGCAAGACCGGCGAGCGTCTCCTTGCGCCCGCCCATGCACTCGGCCAGGCGCGAGATCTCACTCAGCGCGCGGGTGATGAGCAGCGCACGGGTGTTGTCGCCCATGCCGCAGCCGTCACTGATGCCGCAGCACAGCGCCGCGACGTTCTTGAGCGCGCCCGCAAGCTCCACGCCGACGACGTCGTCGTGCGTGTAGACGCGGAAGACCTCGTTCATGAACGCGCGCTGCACGGCCTCGGCGCTCGCCTGATCGGCGGACGCCGCCACACAGCCCGTCGGCAGACGGCGCGCGACCTCCTCGGCGTGCGAGGGGCCGGAGAGCACTGCGATACGATAGCCCTCGCCGCATTCCTGTGCGATGATCTCGCTCATGCGCAGGTGCGTTCCGCGCTCAATGCCCTTCGTGAGCGAGACGAGCAGCGTGCCTTTTTTCAGGTGCGGCGCAGCCTCATGCGCAACGGAGCGCAGTGCAAACGACGGCGACGCGAAGACGGCCATCTCCGCATTTTGGAGCACCGCTAAGTCGCTCGTGATGGCGATGCGCTCGGGAATGCGCACGCCTTTGAGTAAAGGATTTTCCCTTGTCTTATCCAGCAATTCTGCCTTTTTCGGGTCGTGCGACCAGAGCGCGACGGTATGGCCGTTGTCCGATAACAGCATCGCGGCGGCGGTACCCCAGCCGCCCGAGCCAAGCACTACAATGTTCATTCGTCCTCCCCCGGTTTGGGCGCGTTCACATGGAAATGGAACTTGCTCTCCGTACCGCTTAAGAGTCTTTTGATGTTGCTGCGGTGCGCCCACAGCACAAGAAGCGAAATGCACGTGCCGAGCACTGTGCAGGCCGTGTAATGGAACACGAAATACGTGGTAAACGGCAGGCTGACCGCCGCGGCGACCGAGCCGAGCGATACATAGCGCGTCGTGAGCCACAGCACGACGAACGCGCCCCAGCCGACGAGCGCGATGCGCCAGTCGAGAAGCAGCAGCAGCGTGCCGCTGCACAAAATGCCCTTGCCGCCCTTGAAGCCGTAAAACACCGGAAACATGTGGCCGATGACGCAGAAGAGCGCACCGAAATACTTGCCCGCAGCGCCCCAGCCGAGAAGATAGCCCAGGAAATAATTGCCCAGCAGCACCGCGCCGACGGCCTTGAGCATGTCGAACGCGATGACCATGGGCGCGCACTTCGCGCCGTAATTGCGGTAAAAGTTCGTCAGCCCCGCGTTGCCGCTGCCGTGGCGGCGCACATCGTCGTGGTAGAAGAGATGCGACGTGGCGATCGCTCCGTTGATGCAGCCGAGAAGATACGACAGCACCGCGACCAGAGCCGGCAAGGCAAATGCCGCGACAGCCGTGACGCCCATAAGATAAATGCCTTTCATCAGTCTTCCTTATCCCCCTTCTCGCGAATCGACATGATGACTGGCGTACCCTCCAGTCCGAAGACGTTGCGGATGCAGTTTTCAAGGTAGCGCTGGTAGGAGAAATGGAAGAGCTTGCGCTCGTTGCAGAACACGACAAAGTGCGGCGGGCAGACGCCGACCTGCGTCATGTAATAGATCTTCAGTCTGCGGCCACGGTCCGTCGGCGGCTGCACGCGCGTCTGCGCGTCGGCCAGAATGTTGTTGAGCATGCCGGTCGAGATGCGCATGCAGGACTGGTTGTGCACGTAGTTGATCATCTCAAAAAGGCGCGGCACGCGCTGGCCCGTCGCCGCCGAGATGAAGAGGATCGGCGCATAGGTCATGTAGGAGAGGTCGCGGCGGATGTCGTCGCTCATTTTGTCCATGGTCTTGCCGTCCTTTTCGACAAGATCCCACTTGTTCACGACGATGATGCAGGCCTTGCCTGCCTCGTGCGCGAGGCCCGCGACCTTCGTATCCTGCTCGGTCACGCCCTCCTGCGCGTCGATCATGATGAGGCACACGTCCGCACGGTCGATGGCCATCGTGGCGCGCAGCACGCTGTAGCGCTCGATCACGTCGTCGACCTTCGACTTTTTGCGCATGCCGGCGGTGTCGATGAAGACGTACTTGCCCTGCTCGTTTTCAAAGTACGAGTCGATGGCGTCGCGCGTCGTGCCCGCAACATTGCTGACGATCATGCGCTCGGTGCCGAGAATGCGGTTCGTCAGCGATGACTTGCCGACGTTGGGTTTTCCGATGATGGCGACCTTGATGACGTCCTCATCCTCTTCCTCGTCATCCTCGGGCGGGAAATACTGTAAGCACGCGTCGAGCAGGTCGCCCGTGCCGTGGCCGTGCACGGCGGAAACGGCGATGGGATCGCCGAGGCCTAAATTGTAGAACTCATAAAAATCGGGGTCGACCCGTCCGGTCGAGTCCATCTTGTTGACCGCCAGCACGATGGGCTTGCGGGATCGCAGCAGCATATTCGCGACCTCCTGATCGGAAGCCGTCAGGCCGGTCTTCACATCCGTCAGGAAAATGATGACGTCCGCGTGCTGAATGGCGATCTCCGCCTGTTCGCGCATGAACGACAAGATCTGATCGTCCGTGCGCGGTTCGATACCGCCGGTGTCCACCAGACGGAATTTGCGGCCGCACCACTCGCTCTCGCCGTAGATGCGGTCGCGCGTGACGCCCGGCGTATCCTCGACGATGGAGAGCCGCTGGCCGATGAGCTTATTAAACAGCATGGACTTGCCGACATTCGGCCGTCCAACGATCGCAACCAAAGGTTTCATCTCTCTGCCTCCTTTATTCCAAAGCGGCGCGCGATCGCACCGCTCTTTATCGCAAAGCAAAATATTACAAATACAGTATAACCGAATTTTCGAGGTTACGCAAGGCTAACCTTCTCTTGCGGCATAAGAAAAAGCTGAGTGGAGTTCCACTCAGCTTTTCTTAACGATTTTCGTTCCGAATCAATTATTCGGCTGCGACCTTGGACTCGATGACCTTGACCTGACGGCCGTTGTAGGTACCGCATTCCGGGCACATTCTGTGAGGCTGGTGCAGAGCGCCGCACTTCGGGCACGCGACAAGCGCGGGAGCGGTGAGCTTCCAGTGAGAAGAACGTCTCTTATCACGTCTCTGACGGGATACTTTCCCCTTGGGGACTGCCATGTTGACACCTCCTTAAAGTTAAGCTGAATGAACAGCGAATTTATTGTTCCAAAAGCTTTGCGAGGGCTGCTAACCTGGGGTCGACTTCCTTTTTGCAGCGGCACTTCTCATAGTTGAGATTGACGCCGCAGCCGGAACACAAGCCCCTGCAATCCTCGCGGCAAAGGGTCTTGCTTGGCATATTGAGGATGAACGTCTCCCGCGCCAGCTCGCTGAGATCAACGGTTCCGTTGTCCAGCAGCAGGATATCGTCGTTGTCGTCTTCCTCCAGCTCCTCAGCGAGCAGACACTCGAACGGGACCTTGTACGGAAGATCAAACGGCGCTCCGCAGCGATCGCACACGGCGGTAAGCGTTGTAGTCAGGTCAAACTGCAACCGCAGCATCCCCGCAATGTTCTCTGCCTGCCCTACCACTGAGACCGGCCGAACCGCAGGACACACGCCGCCGAAGTCCACATCAGAAAAGTCCTCTGTAAAGTCAAAGGGAATTCTGCCTCCGGGGGTGTTAATGATACGTTTTACATCTAAAACCATGCTACACCTCGCAATGACACGAGTGATATTATAGAGGACGTTTTCTCGATTGTCAAATACTTTTTTCACGGTTGCGGCAAAAATTTTGACAGGATTTCTTTACTTTTTTTGCCCGCTATCGTACAATAGCAGAAAATCGCGCGCTGCGCAAGCGGAGGTGCCGCCCATGCGGGAGTTTCACATCGGAAAAAATGACGAAAATCAGCGGCTTGACCGCTTTCTCGGCAAGGCCATCCCCCTGCTTCCCGCGTCGCTCGCGCAGAAGTACATCCGCCTAAAGCGCATCAAGGTCAACGGCGCGCGCGCCCAGCGCGACCAGAAGCTCGTCGCGGGCGATATTTTACAGTGCTACATCAACGATGAGTTTTTCGAGTCGCCGAGCGAGGAAAACGTCTACCTCACGATCACGACGCCGCGGCTCAAGATCGTCTACGAGGACGAGAACATCATGCTGCTCGACAAGCCCGCGGGAATGCTTGCCCACGCCGACGAGCACGAGAAAGTCAATACGCTCGTCAACCACATGCTCGCCTACCTCTATCAAAAGCGCGAGTGGCGGCCACGCGAGGAGAACGCCTTCACCCCCGCCCTCTGCAACCGCATTGACCGCAACACTGGCGGCATTGTCGTTGCGGCGAAAAACGCTGAAGCGCTGCGCATCCTGAACGACAAGATTCGCGACCGCGAGATCGCCAAATACTATTTATGTATCGCCATCGGCCGCGTCGAGCCGCCGAAGGGCCGCATCGAGTGCTTTCTGCGCAAGGACGAGAAGAGCAACACCGTCCGCGTTTACCACCGCCCCGTGCCGGACGGCCGCAGCGCGATCACCTTATACCAAACGCTCCAGACGCGCGGCGAGCTGTCGCTTCTGGAGGTCGAGCTGCTCACGGGCCGTACGCATCAGATCCGCGCGAGCATGGCCGACCTCGGCCATCCCCTGCTCGGCGACGGCAAGTACGGCGTCGGCAGTGTGAACCGCAAATATGGCGAAACGCATCAGGCGCTCTACTCCTACCGTCTGCGCTTCGACTTTCCCAGCGACGCGGGCATCCTCGAATATCTGCACGGACGTGAGTTTCAGGTGGATGAGGTCCCGTTTCAAAAGAAGTATTTTAGTTAAATCCCACAAGCGGAGAGCTGCAATCGGCTCTTCGCTGTTTTATTTTTCAAAAGTTCAAAATATTGAACTTTTTGTTAAATATACTCTTGCAATTTTGCACGCGCTGTGTATAATAGTCTCGGTTTAGCAAAAACTCACCAAAAGTTTAGTATATCGAACGAGGAGGCGTGTGTATGGACATTGGCAATAAGATCAAGCAGCTGCGAACGCGACAGGGACTGACTCTGGAGGAGCTTGCCAGCCGAAGCGAGCTCACGAAGGGGTTCTTGTCCCAGTTAGAGCGCGACCTCACCTCCCCCTCGATCGACTCGCTCAGCGATATCCTCGAGGCCCTCGGCACCAACCTCTCGGAATTCTTTCAGGAGGATAAAAACGACCAGTTTGTCTTCCGCTCCGAAGACTTTTTCGTCGACGAGCGCGAAAGCTGCACCGTCAACTGGATCGTTCCCAACACGCAGAAAAACCAGATGGAGCCCATTTTATTGGAACTTCCCGCCGGCGGCGAATCGTTCGAGATCGAGCCGCATAACGGCGAGGAGTTCGGCTACGTGCTTGACGGCAGCGTCATTTTAGAGTGCGACGGCGAACGCAGCGTCGTGTGCCGCGGCGAAACGTTCTATCTCCACGGCAGAACGTTCCACTACCTCAAAAATGAACGCAAGACCACCGCGCGCATCCTCTGGGTCTGCACGCCCCCGCTTTTTTAACTACTATTCTATAAAATTGTGAGGATATCGGAAATGGCCGAAGAAAAGAAAAAGATCATTCAATTCAAGAACATCGTCAAGAGCTTTGAGGACGGACAGGTCGTTCTCAAGGGCGTCTCTCTTGACATTTACGAAAATGAGTTCGTCACGCTGCTCGGCCCCTCTGGCTGCGGCAAGACGACACTGCTGCGCATCCTCGGCGGCTTTTTGCAGCCGAGCGAGGGCAAGGTGCTCTTCGACGGTGAGGACATCGTCAGCGTCCCGCCCTACAAGCGCGAGATCAACACCGTCTTCCAGAAGTATGCCCTCTTCCCCCACATGGACGTGTATGACAACATCGCCTTCGGCCTGACGCTCAAGAAAGAGCCGAAGGACGTTATCGAGCAGAAGGTCATGCGTATGCTGCGCCTTGTTAGCCTTGAGGACTATGCCCACCGCAACGTGACCGAGCTCTCCGGCGGCCAGCAGCAGCGCATCGCCATCGCCCGCGCGCTCGTTAACGAGCCAAGCGTGCTGCTGCTCGACGAGCCGCTCGGCGCGCTCGACTTAAAACTCCGCAAGGAGATGCAGCAGGAGCTCAAATACATCCAGCAGGAGGTCGGCATCACGTTCATCTTCGTCACGCACGATCAGGAAGAGGCGCTGACGATGTCCGACAAGATCGTCGTCATGAATGCGGGTGAAATTCAGCAGATCGGTACGCCGACCGAAATCTACCGCACCCCCGTCAACGAATTCGTCGCCAAGTTCATCGGCGAGACGAACATCATCGACGGCGTCATGCTTGAGGACGACCTCGTCATGTTCGAGGACAAGAAGTACGCCTGCCGTGCCCGCGGCTACAATAAGAACGAAAAGGTCGACGTCGTCATCCGCCCCGAGCACCTCGACATTGTCCCGCGTGCCGAGGGTATGCTCAAGGGCACGGTCAAGTCTCAGCTTTTCAAGGGCATGCACTATGAAACCGTGGTCGAAACGCGCGTCGGTACGTCCATCACCGTGAAGATGCAGGTCTCGCAGGACCGCCCTGTCTACAACGAGGAAAAGGGCGAGAAGATCAGTGCGAACGCCTTCCTTCTGGACGTGGAGGACGTCGAAGAGCTCGACGACGCAAAGGTCGTCGCCCTCGCCTCTGCCGAGGCGTGGGACGCCGAGACCGAGGAGCCCATCTCCATCAAGACCGTCGAATACGACATCAAGCCCGAGACCGGCAACTACACCGTGACCTTTGCCACCGCGAACGATACGTCTATCACCGTCAAGGTGCTCGTCGTAGCGCAGAACCGCGTCGAGAGCAAGGTCTATCAGGAAGAAATTTACGCGATGAACTTCTTCAAAAAGGTCGAGGACATTCAGGAGAGCATCGCGCTCGACACCGACCTTGAGACCTGGGCCAGCGCGTCGGCGTGGTCCCTCGAAGACGGCGAGCAGGTCGAGATCACGGACGTCAAGTACGACTTCGACCCCGAGACCATCACCCCGGGCGTTTACGATGTGACCTTCTCCACCGAGGGCTATGAGTACAAGGTCTCCACCACCCACGCCTTTGAAGAGGGCGAGCAGGTCGGCCTTGTCTTCCGTCCCGAGGACATCCACGTGATGAAGAAGGAGGGCCAGTGGTGAAGCGCTTTCGTTCCATGACTTACCCGTATATCGCGTGGATCATCGCGATCATCGTGGTGCCGATGCTTCTGATCGTGCTCTATGCCTTCACGACCTCCGGCAACTCGGTGCTGACATTCCAGTTCACCTTTGAGAACTTTGCCCGCTTCGTCACGGACAAGGTCTTTATGGATGTGTTGCTGCGCTCGCTCTATATCGCGCTCATCACAACGCTCATCTGCGTTGCGCTCGGCTACCCCATCGCCTACGTCATCGCGCAGCGCGGCGGCCGCAGCAACACGATCTTAATTCTGCTCATCACCATGCCGACCTGGGTCAACATGCTGGTGCGCACCTATGCTTGGATGGGGATTTTGCAGGACGAGGGCATCTTCAACACGATCCTTTCGTGGTTCGGCATCGGCCCCGTGTCGATGATCCACACGAGCTTTGCCGTCATCCTCGGCATGGTCTATAACTTCATCCCCTTTATGATCCTGCAGATCCACACGTCCCTTGCCAAGATGGACAAGAGCCTTTTGGAAGCCGCCAACGACCTCGGTGCAACGCCGGTGCAGGCATTCCTGCGCGTGACGCTGCCGCTCTCGCTTCCCGGCGTGATCTCCGGCATCACGCTCGTGTTTCTGCCCGCGGTGTCGAGCTTCTTCATTCCGAAGCTTCTCGGCGGCGGACAGTACGTCCTCGTCGGCAACATCATTGAAACGCAGTTCCTCACCACTGGCGACTGGAACTTCGGCTCGGCCATCTCGCTCATCATGGCGGTCATCATCATGATCTCGATGTGGCTGACGCGCAAGGCGGACGTTCAGGTCGCCTCGCAGGGAAAGGAGTGAGAAGCGCATGAAAAAGAAAACCTCTGTCGGCTCGAAGATCATCCTGACGCTCACGATGCTCTTCTTCTACCTCCCCATCCTCTATATCATTATCTTTTCGTTCAACGATTCCCGCTCGCTGACGAAGTTCGGCGGCTTCTCGCTCCGCTGGTATGAAAAGATGTTCGCCGATTCGACAATGATGGAGGCTGTGCTCTACACGGTCATCATCGCCGTCATCGCGACGGTCGTCGCGACAGTCGTCGGCACGATCACGGCCATCGGCCTTTCTAAATCCCGCAAGGTTGTGCAGAAGATGGTCGAGCGCATCAACGACCTGCCCGTGATGAACCCCGATATCGTCACGGCCATCTCACTTCTGATGTTTTTCAGCGTCCTCACGGTCAAAAAAGGCTTCGGCACGCTGCTCATCGCGCATATCATGTTCTGTATCCCCTACGTGATGCTCTCCGTTACGCCGAAGCTCCGCTCGCTCGACCCTAACCTGATCGACGCAGCGATGGACCTTGGCGCAACGCCGTTCCAGGCGCTCACGAAAGTCATTGTGCCGCAGATCAAGCCGGGTATCGTCTCCGGCGCGCTCATTGCGTTCACGATGAGCTTTGACGACTTCGTCATCTCGTACTTCACAACGGGCAACGGCGTCAACAACATTTCGATTTTGGTCTACACGATGTCCAAGCGCGTGAACCCGTCCATCAACGCCCTTTCTACCATTGTGATTCTTCTCATTACGCTGGTGCTCGGCGTCGTGAACATCGTGCCGATCGTGCGCGAAAAGCGCGAAAAGGACGGCAAGTCCTCCCGCGCCGTGAGCCGCAAGGCCATGGCGGCTGTTGCCGCCGTGCTGGCGCTGGCCGTTGTCGGCGGCACCGTGGGCGCGAGACTTTCCCAGCAGCACAAGAGCGCCGCGGCTGTCGAGAAGTACGGCAGCAACGTTTTGAAGCTCTATCTCCCCGGCGAGTACCTCGGCGAGAACGTCATCTCCGACTTTGAAAAGCAGTACGGCGTGCGCGTCATCGTCGAGAACTTCGACTCCAACGAGATGATGTACACCAAGCTCATGGCCGGCGACCGCTACGATGTCATCATTCCGTCCGACTACATGATCGAACGCCTGATGAACGAGGACTTCCTCCAGCCGCTTGACAAGAGCATGATCCCCAACATGGAGAACATGTCTGATGCCGTGCTCGGTATGAGCTACGACCCGGACAACACGTACTCCATCCCCTACTTCTGGGGCAGCGTCGGTCTCGTCTACAACCACGAGAACGTCGACCCTGCCGTCATCGAGAGCGAGGGCTGGGAGGTCCTGCGCAACACCGACTACGCCGGTCACATCTACATCTACGATTCCGAGCGCGACTCGTTCATGATGGCGTTCAAGGCGCTGGGCTACTCGATGAACACCGAGGACCCCAACGAGATCAACGACGCCTATGAGTGGCTGCTGCAAATGAACAACACGATGTCCCCCGTTTATGTGACCGACGAGGTCATCGACGGTATGATGAACGGCTACAAGGACATCGCCGTTGTCTACTCCGGCGACGCGGCCGTGGTGCTTGATGAAAACGAAGACATGAGCTTCTATATGCCCTCCCAGGGCACGAACATCTGGTGCGATGCCATGGTCATTCCCCAAAATGCCGAGAATCCCAAGCTCGCCCACGAGTTCATCAACTACATGCTCACCTATGAAGCCGCGTTTGACAACACCGAAACGGTAGGTTATACTTCTCCCAACGCGGAAGTGTTTGAAGAGATGACCTCGTCTGAGGATCTCTACGCGGACAATGCCGCCTACCTTCCCCGCAGCGGCTACGACAAGGACGAGATGTTCCACGACAACCAGGTGCTCATGCGCGAGCTGAGCAAGCTCTGGATCAAGGTCAAAGCTGCCAAATAATATCGTAAAGGAGTTTTTTAAGATGAAAATCGGAGATACTTTTACCGTCAAGAAAGTTGTCACGGAAGACATGACCGCTGCCGCGCTCGGCAGCGGCGGTCTGCCGGTGTTTGGCACGCCGTATCTCGTCGCGATGGTCGAAAACGCCGCCTTCACCTATCTCCAGCAGGAGCTGCCCGAGGGTAAGAGCACCGTCGGCACCAAGGTCGAGGTCTCCCATGTCTCCCCCTCGCCCGTTGGCATGGAGATCACCGTTACCGTCGAGGTCACGGATATTTCCGCAAACGGCAAGATGGTCGACTTCAAGGCCACCGCGACCGACACCGCCGGCCTCATCGGCGAGGGCACGCACCAGCGCGCCGTCATCACCGTGGATCGCTTCATGGACAAGTGCCAGGCCAAGCTCGGCTGATTTTGTAAGGAGGAACCCTGATGCATTATTCGGGAGCCGTTTACCGTCCCCCCAGCGAGGCGCGCAGCCTCATCGTGCAGTGCACGCTCGGGTGCAGCCACAACAAATGTGCGTTCTGCACGATGTACAAGGACAAAAAGTTCTCCATCAACCCCATTGAGCAGGTACTCTCCGACCTCGACGAGGCACGCGCCTACGGGCGCTATATTGAGAAGATCTTTTTAGCCGACGGCGACGCGCTGATCCTGCCGATGGACTATCTTCTGACCGTTCTCGACTATATCTGCGACCATTTCCCTACCTGCAAGCGCGTTGCGGCTTACGCAACGACCAAGGCCATCATGCGCAAGACGGACGACGAGCTGCGTACGCTGCGCGAGCACGGCCTCGGCATCGTGTATATCGGCCTTGAGAGCGGCAACGAGGAGCTTCTCAAAAAGTTCTGCAAGGGCGTTACTGCCGAGGAGATCGTCTTAAACGCCATCCGCTGCAAGCAGGCGGGCATCGCCACCTCCGTCACGGCCATCAACGGCATGGCGGGCGCGAACGGCGACTGGCAGGCCCACGCCATCGACACGGCGAAGGCCGTTTCCCGCATGAAGCCCGACTATATCGCGTTTTTGACGCTTCGCGTCTACTCGGGCACGCCGCTGCACGACTGGATCACGAGCGGCGAGTTCAAGATGATGGAGCCGCCCGAGCTGATGCGTGAAACACGCCTCTTTTTGGAGCACATCGACTCCGACGGCAGCATCTTCCGCTCGAACCACGCGTCGAACTACCTCCCCCTCGGCGGTACGCTCAACCGCGACCGCGAGGCGCTGATCCACACGATCGACGAAGCGCTCGACGGCAAGGTTAGACTTCGCCGCGCCGTCGAACTGGGACTGTAAGACCTAAAAATAGAACCTACCGCAAGGTAGGTTCTATTTTTGCGTTTTGCCCTAAAGGGTAAAGGGGTACCCCGTACCGTGCGGGGTGCGAAAAAAGGGGGATATTCTCTCACGTGAGAGAATATCCCCCTTGGACCCCCAAGAGAACGCAAGGGGCCCTGCCCTTGACCCCGCCATTGCAAGCCAGCAGCTCGAAGAGCTGCGACGCTTGCCGAATCGACTGCCTGCGTGGCGGCATCGCTAACGCTCGCCGCCAATGATTTTGCTATACGACTTGTCTCTGCTCCTATTATCCGCTGTTGCGCAGCCGTTGGCGGCTCTGACGCCTTACGGATGCGGCACACCCCTTGCGGGTGCCGCTCTGCCCATCTTGTAGAAGTTTGCAGTAATTCCCGTCTACTGCCAGTCTCCACAATGCGGCGAGCGCAGCAATGCCGCATTCGGTAAGCAGTCTGCCGTCCAACTACCGTCACTCGCGCCTCACGATAGTAAGGCGCGAGTGTAATCGGTGACGACTCGCAGAAGATTCATGGCGAAGCCATGTACACCGCACCTACACTGCGCAGCGCGTGCAGCTCTTCAAGATCGAGACTGCCAATGTGCGGGGTCGAGGGGGAAGGCCCCTCGTCCCTTTCTCTTGGGGGGTATAAGGGGGGCTATTCTCTCACGCGAGAGACTGGCCCCCTTATCCGCGTCCCCTGCACGGTGCAGGGAAAAACGCCCCCCTGCGAGTACGCAGGGAACAATACAACACAGTGTGTTAAAACAATGTTAACTGGCTCGTTTCAGGCAATCCCGCAAACGCGCCCAGCGCGCGCAGCTGGTCGATATGCGTCTGCGACAGCTTGTTGCAGCAGAGGGAAAACTCCTCCACCGATGTAAAGTCCTTCCCCTTGCGCTTCTCGACGGTGTCGAGCGCTGCAGTCTCGCCGAGTCCGCGGACGGACGTGAACGGCGGCAGCAGGCCGTTTTCCGTGACGACGAACTTCGTCGCATCGCTGCGGTAGATATCGATGGGCTCAAAGTGGAAGCCGCGCAGGCAGAATTCGTAGCAGACTTCAAGCGTCGTCATCAAGTCCTGTTCCACGGCGGTCGCGTCCTTGTTGTTTTCGATCTCGCGGATGCGGCGGCGCAGCGCGTCGACGTCCTTGCAGCACTCGGCGGCGTCGAATGCCTTGGCGCGGATGGAGAAGAATGTCGCGTAGAACGCGAGCGGCTCGTGCACCTTGAACCACGCGATACGGAACGCCATCATAACATACGCGACCGCGTGCGCTTTCGGGAAGAGGTAACCGATCTTCGCAAGCGACTCGATGTACCACTCCGGCACGTCGTGCTTGCGCATCTCTTCGACCCACATCGGCCAGTCCCCCGCCTTGCCGCCCTTGACCTTGCCCTTTCGGACGGCCTCCATGATCTTAAAGCTCATCTTCGGGTCAAGCCCCATAGAGATGAGGTAGAGCATGATATCGTCACGGCAGCCGACGGTCTCCAGAACGCTCGCCGTGCCGCTGACGATCAGATCCTTCGCGTTGCCGAGCCACACGTCCGTGCCGTGGGAGAAGCCTGAAAGGCGCAGCAGCGTGTTGAAGTCCTTGGGCTGCGTGTCGACGAGCATCTGGCGCGTGAAGCGCGTGTTAAACTCGGGGATCGCGACGGCGCCCGTGGGGCCGAGCACTTCATCGTTCTCATAGCCGAGCACCTTGGACGAGATGAAGATCGACATCGTGTCGGGGTCGTCGAGCGGGATAGCGCGGGCGTTCACGCCCGTCAGATTTTCGAGCATGCGGATCATCGTCGGGTCATCGTGGCCGAGCATATCGAGCTTTAAGAGGTTGTCCTCCATGCAGTGATATTCGAAATGCGTGGTGATCGTGTCGCTGTCGGGGTCGTCCGCGGGGTGCTGCACGGGGCAGAAATCCTCGATATCCATGTCGTCCGGCACGACGACGAGGCCGCCGGGATGCTGGCCCGTCGTGCGGCGCACGCCGACGCAGCCCGCCGTCAGGCGGTCGATCTCGGCGTTGCCCGCGGCGATGCCGTTTTCCTCGAGGTATTTTTTGACGAAGCCGTAGGCAGTCTTCTCCGCGAGCGTACCGATCGTACCCGCGCGGAAGACCTGCGTCTTGCCGAACATCTCGACCGCGTGCGCGTGGGCGCGCGCCTGATATTCGCCTGAGAAGTTGAGGTCGATATCCGGCACCTTGCCGCCGCCGTAGCCGAGGAAAGTTTCAAACGGGATGTCGAAGCCGTCTTTGACATACTTCGTGCCGCAGACGGGACACATTTTATCGGGCATGTCCGCGCCACAGCCATACTCGCCCGCGTGGAACTCGACGTTGCGGCACTTCGGGCAGCGGTAGTGCGGCGGCAGGGCGTTGACCTCGGTGATGCCGGCCATGTACGCGACGAGCGACGAGCCGACCGACCCTCGCGAGCCGACGAGGTAGCCGCACTCGAGCGAGCGCTGCACGAGCTTCTGCGCCGACATGTAGACGACGTCGTACTTGCCCAGAATGCTGCCGAGCTCGACGTTCAGCCGGTCGACGATCAGCTGCGGCAGATCGTCGCCGTAAAGCTCGTGCGCTTTCCCCCACACCATGCGGTTAAGGTCTTCTTCCGAATTTTCAAGCCGCGGCGGGAACAGCTTGCCCTTGGGCAAAAGCTCGATATCCTCCACCTGCTCGGCGATGGCGCGGGTGTTCGTCACGACGACCTCGTAGGCTTTCTCCTTGCCGAGGTAGTCAAATTCCTTGAGCATTTCGTCCGTCGTGCGGAAGTAGAGCGGGACGGGCTCGTTCGCGTCGGCGAATTTCTTTGACGCGAGCAGGATATGGCGATAAACCTCGTCTTCGGGGTCGAGGAAGTGGACGTCGCCCGTTGCGCAGACGGGCTTGCCGAGCTCTTCGCCAAGCTTGACAACAGTGCGGTTGAAGTCCTTGAGGTCTTCGTCGTCGCGCACCGTGCCGTCGCGCACCATGAAGCGGTTATTGCCGAGCGGCTGAATTTCAAGATAGTCGTAGAACGAGGCGATGCGCTTGAGCTCATTCCAGTCCTTGTGGTCGACGATGGCGCGGAACAGCTCGCCCGCCTCGCAGGCAGAGCCGATGATCAAGCCCTCGCGATGCGCGACAAGCTCGCTTTTCGGGATGATCGGCACGCGCTTAAAGTATTTGAGGTTCGACGCCGAGATGAGCTGGTAGAGGTTCTTGAGGCCCACCTTGTTCTTGGCGATCAGAATGATGTGCTTTGGGAAACGGTTGCGCTTGACGCCGAGCGGGCGGAGCTTCGTCATCTCGTCGTTGATCTGCTGGAGGCGCGTGACGCCGCGCTCTTCGAGCATGACGAAGAACTTGGCCAGCATCTGCGCGACCGGGACCGCATCGTCGGACGCGCGGTGGTGGTTGAACTGCGGGAGCTGCAAGTGGTCGGCCACGATGTCGAGCTTGTACTTGCCGAGCTCGGGCAGGAGATTCTGCGCGAAAATCAGCGAGTCGAGATACGTCGGCTCGAACGGGATGCCGCACTTTTTGCAGCCTGCGCGGATGAAGCTGATATCAAACTCCGCATTGTGCGCAGCGAGCGGGCGGCCGCCCGCAAAGGCCAAAAACGCGTGCAGCGCGTCCTCCAGCTTCGGCGCGCCGCGCAGCATGTCGTCTGTGATGCCGGTCAGGCCGATGATCTCAGGCGAAAGCCGGCGCTCGGGGTCGACAAAGGTTTGGAACGTGTCGACGATCTCGCCGTCTTTCAGAATGACCGCACCGATCTCGGTGATGGCATCGTGCGCGACCTTCAGACCCGTTGTTTCAATGTCGAAACAGCAGATCTCAGTCGAAAAATCGCCGTCCTGCGGGCCGTGCACACAGATACGGTCGTCGATGTTGTTGAGAAAATAGCCCTCACAGCCGTAAAGGAGTTTTATTTTACCCTCGCCGGTGTGCCAGGCGTCCGGGAAGCTCTGCGCTACGCCGTGATCCGTGATGGCGATGGCGGGCATCCCCCACTTGATCGCGCGCTTGACGACCGCGGCGGTATCGGTCAGCGCGTCCATGTTGGACATACGGGTATGTAAGTGCAGCTCGACGCGCTTTTCCTCCGCCGTGTCCGTGCGCTCGGCGTGGTCGATCTGCATGATGTCCTGCGGGTTGAGCTGCATATCCTTACCATCGTAGGAGAGCTCCATGCGGCCGCTGACGCGCAGCCACATGCCGACGCTGATCTTGCCGAGAAGCTCCGTCGCCTCGCGCTCTGGCATGCTGCGGCGGATGAAGAGCGAGCCTTCGTAGTCCGTCATTTCGAGCAACATCGTCCAGACGCCGGCGCGGCGCGTCTCGTGGCAGTCGAACTTGAAGACCTTGCCCTCAACGACGACGTGACCGGCCTTTGGCGTCAGCTCGCAGATGGGGAGCACTCTCCCCTTTGCAATCTCGCGGCCCATGATGACACTGCCGCTGCCGCTCACCTTACGGCCAGCGTTCTTCAACATGTCGGGAAAGGCCTCCGCCGTTGATTTGACGTGGATGTCCACGCGCTTTAAGTCGTAATTGCGCGCAAGAAGCTGCTCGACCGTTTCGCGCGTCGAGTCGTTCATCTCTGCGCGCACGGTCATGTCGAGCGTCATCGTGCGCTTTTCCGGCTCGAGCACCATGTTCGTGACCATCGCGGCGTTGAGCGGGACGCGCAGGTCAAAATCCGGCGAAAAGTCGGTGAATAATTCAAAAAAAGGAATCTTTTGTGCCATAGCCACAACCTTATCTCAGTATCGTTTCCGCTCGGTCAGAGTTTTTGGATTTCCTCCATCAAAGCGTCGACAAGCTTTTCCTGCGGCACTTTGTAAAGGATTTTTCCTTTTCGGAAAATCATGCCCTCACCTTTACCGCCGGCCACGCCGATATCGGCGGCCGAGGCCTCACCGGGCCCGTTGACGACGCAGCCCATCACGGCGACCGTGATATTCTTCTTGCAGTCGGCAAGACGGCGCTCTAGCTCCTCGGCGATCGGGATCATGTCGTACGCCGTGCGGCCGCACGTCGGGCAGGAGACGAGGTTCACACCGCTGCGGCGGATGCCGCAGGCCTGCAAGATGCGCTTGGCGGCGTAGACCTCTTCCACGGGGTCCGCCGTGAGCGAGACGCGCATCGTGTCGCCGATGCCCTCGCACAGAAGGCCGCCGATGCCGATGGCGGACTTCAAAAGCCCCATCGTGGGCGTGCCCGCCTCGGTCACGCCGAGGTGGAGCGGATAGTCGACCTTTTCGTGCAGAAGGCGATAGGCCGCCATGTTGAGCGGTACATCAGAGCTCTTGACCGAGATGCAGATCTCGGTAAAATCGAACTTTTCAAGCAGCCGCACATGTCTGAGCGCGCTCTCGACGAGCGCCTCGGGCGTCACGCGGCCATATTTTGCGAGCAGCTCCTTTTCAAGCGAGCCGCCGTTTACGCCGATGCGGATGGGAACCTTGTGTTCACGGCAGGCGTCTACGATCGCCTTGACGCGGTCATCTCCCCCGATGTTGCCGGGGTTGATGCGAATTTTGTCCGCGCCGCGCGCCGCCGCTTCGACGGCGAGGCGGTAGTCGAAATGAATGTCCGCGACGAGCGGGATGGAGATATTCTCCTTAATTTCACTCAGCGCGTGCGCGGCCTCCATATTCGGCACCGTGACGCGCACGATCTCGCAGCCCGCCTCTTCAAGCGCGTGGATCTGCGCGATGGTGGCCTTGGCATCCTCAGTGTGCGTGTTGCACATCGACTGGATCGTGACCGGCGCGCCGCCGCCGATAGCGACGCCGCCTGCGATAATTTGCTTGCTCATAAGATCATCCTCCTCACAGGAGCTTGACAATGTCGTGGAACGTGACGAACAGCATCAGCGCCATTAAAAGCGCAAAGCCGATGCCGTTGATGACGTTCAGATATTTGGACGGAATTTCCTTTTTGAAAAGCGCCACGGCGATGCCGTTGACGAGCAGGAACAGCACGTGTCCGCCGTCGAGTGCGGGCAGCGGCAGCAGGTTCATCACGGCGAGGTTCACCGCGAACATCGCGGCGAAAAAGAGAATATTTTCAAGCGCCGCGCCGAAGCCCTCGGTAGCCTCGGTCTCCTTGCCGACCTCCGTGATGGTCGAGACGATGCCGACCGGGCCGCTCAGATCGTTCACGCCCGCCGCGCCCGAAAGCAGCATTTGCAGGCTCAGTCTCACGATGCGGACATAGTCCATCGTCTGGTACCAGCTGTATTGCAGGCGCAGAAGCGGCGTCGCCTCGACGATGCCGCCGTAGGTGAAGCCGTAGGCCTCGTACTCCTTACCGTTTTCGTCGGTGTAGACTTGCTTCGTGAGCGTGCGGTCGAGCTTTTTGCCGTCGCGCAGGACGGTCATGTCGATCGTGCCCGTGTCGCCAAGGCCCATGATGAGCGACACGTCGCTCTTTAAATAAATGCGCTCACCGTTGATGGCGTAGATCGTGTCGCCGGGCATCAGGCCGTCCTCTCCCTGCTGCGGGAAATCGGGGTTCAGCTCGACGATCTCCGTCGTGTAGAATGCCTGCGCACCCGCATACAGACAGATGACGATGATGAGGCCCGTCAGGAAGTTCATGAACGCGCCCGCGACGAAGATGATGAACTTCTTCCACCAGACCTGGCGGCCCAGCGCGCGGTCGTCGTCCGAATCCTCGTCCTCGCCCTCCATGGCGCAGTAGCCTCCGATGGGCAGGAGCCGCAGGGAGTATTCGGTGTCCCCCTTCGTCTTATGGAACAGCTGCGGGCCCATGCCGATGGAAAATTCATTGACGCGCACGCCGCAGGCCTTGGCCGCCAAAAAGTGGCCAAACTCATGCACGGCGATGAGCACGCCGAAAATCAGGATCGCAATGAGAATATAAACCATGGTCTCTCCTAAATTTGGTCAGTTGAGCTTTTCGCGCACGACCTCGCGCGCGAGCCGGTCTGCTTCCAGAATATCCGAAAGCTGCGGTTGATATACCGTCTCGGTTTTATCGAGCGCCGCTTCGATGAGGTCAGGGATGGCACAGATGCCGATCTCGTCGCACAGAAATGCCGCGACAGCCTCTTCGTTCGCGCCGTTCATCGCCGCGCAGTAGACATTGCCGATGGCGGCGCACTGCTTGGCAATCTTCAGGCAGCGGAAGACCTCTTCATCGGGCTCGGCGAACGTCAGCGGCGGGCACTTGAGAAGGTCAAGCGGCTCCGCGGGCGAAACGGCCCTGTTGGGGTACGTCATCGCGTAGCGGATGGGCAGCTTCATGTCCGGTGTGCCGAGCTGGGCGAGCATCGCCCCGTCGTGAAACTCGACGAGCGAGTGCACGATGCTCTGGCGATGGATGACCGCGTCGACCTGACGCAGCGGCAGACGGTAGAGCCGCATGGCCTCGATGATCTCAAGGCCCTTGTTCATCAGCGTCGCGGAGTCGATGGTGATCTTCGCACCCATTGTCCAGTTCGGGTGCTTGAGCGCGTCGGCCTTCGTCTTAGTCGCAAGCTCCTGCGCACTCAGACCGTAGAACGGCCCGCCCGAGCAGGTCAGAATGAGGCGCTTGATCTCGCCGCGGTCACGGCAGCCCTGCAAGCACTGGAAGATCGCGCTGTGCTCGCTGTCGACGGGGACGATCTCCGCGCCGTATTTTTCCGCCGCGTCCACCACGAGCTCGCCCGCGCAGACGAGCGTTTCCTTGTTGGCAAGCGCGATGCGCTTTTTCTTCTCGATCGCCGCGAGCGTCGGCTGGAGACCGATCATGCCCATCACGGCGGTGACGACCGTGTCAGCGTCGTCCGCCGTGGCGGCGGCCAGAAGACCCTCCATACCGGAGAGCACTTGGGTGTTTGTGTCGGAGAGCCGCGCGCGCAGCTCGCGCGCCGCATCCTCGTCATAAAGCACGGCAAGACGCGGGCAAAATTCCCGCGCCTGCTGCTCGATGAGGTCAACGCTTTTATTCGCCGTCAGCGCAGCGACGGAAAGCCCCAGCTCGCGCGCCACCTCAAGCGTCTGGCGGCCGATGGAGCCGGTGGAACCGAGTAAAGCAATACTCCTTGTCATAATAGGCCTCCACAGACCGCAGCCCACACGACCGGCGCGATGAAGAGCGTGGAGTCAAAGCGGTCGAGCATACCGCCGTGCGTCAGGAAGAGGTGGCTGTAGTCCTTGATGCCCGCCTCGCGCTTGACGAGCGACATCGAGAGGTCGCCGAGCTGGCCGAAGATATTGGCCACCACGCCGACGAGGATCAGCATGAGGTAATTGGGCGCATAGCCGAGCCATGCCTTGCCGACAACGCCGAGCAGCACCAGCGCAAGCGCGCTGCCGATGGGCCCACCGATCGCGCCTGCCCAGGTCTTGTGCGGGCTGACGTGCGGCGCCATCTTGCGCTTGCCGAACCACATGCCAAAGTACATCGACAGCGCATCGCCCACAAAGGCGACGCAGAACGGCGCGAGCACATAGAGCTTGCCATAGTTTTCGTCCATGCGCAGCAGGAAAATGCAGCTGTACATCGCCGGGAACACGATGCCGCCGACGATGGTCACCGCCACATCGTGGAACGTGAAGGGCTTTTCCTTGCCGTAATAGACAACCGCGGAGAGAAACGCCCCCATCACAAGGATCCAGCGGAAGAGCGTAACAGTCGAAATCGGGAAAGCGTGTACACCGCTCGCCCTTTCCCAAAAGAGCCATATCTCCTGCATGACGACCGATGTGACAAGTCCCCAGTAGAAATCCGCCGGGACGTTCTCCCCTGCCGTGTGCAGCAGCTCATAGGCCGCAATGCCCGCGATGCCGCAGACGACGAGCATCGTCGCCCATGCGGGGCAGGCAAGCAGCACGGCGAGCAGCGCCGGCAATCCAACGATCACCACCAACCATCTTTGTTTCATTTCTGTTTCTCCTGTTTCAAACCGCCGAAGCGGCGCTCGCGATGCTGATACGCGATGAGCGCCTTGTCGAATTCTTTCTCGGTAAAGTCGGGCCAGAGCGTGTCGCAGAAGTAGAACTCGCTGTACGCGCACTGCCACAAAAGGTAGTTGCTGATGCGCTTCTCCCCGCCCGGGCGGATGAGAAGGTCGGGATCGGGAAGTCCGCATGAATAGAGGTAGCGCGAAAAGCCCTCCTCGGTCAAAGCGTCCGCGTCCCGCTTCCCTGCCGCGCAGTCGCGCGCGAAGGCGCGGGCGGCGTGCAGGATCTCGTCGCGCCCGCCGTAGTTGAGGCAGACGTTGGCCTGAAAGCCTTCGATGCGGGATGAGATCTCATTCGTCTCATCGATGAGTTCCCGAAGTTCCGGCGTCAGGACGCTTAAATCACCCAGAAAGCGCAGGCGGTTGCCGTCCTTTTCCATCGTGTCGATGCACTCGTGCAGATATTGCTCGAGTAAGTGCATGATGCCGTCGACCTCGTCCTTCGGGCGCTTCCAGTTTTCGGTCGAAAAGGCGTAGACCGTCAGATAGTCGATGCCCAGATTCTTGCAGTAGGTGCCGAGCTTTCGAAACGTCTCCGCCCCCGCCTTGTGACCGGCCGAGCGCGGGAGGCCGCGCTTTTGCGCCCAGCGGCCGTTGCCGTCCATAATGACGGCAACATGACAAGGCAGGTTGTTCAAATCAACCTGCCCTGCCTTGTTCTCTTTGGAAAAGAGCCCCATATCAGACCGCCATGAGCTCCTTCTCTTTCTTCTCGAGAAGGGCGTCGACCTCTTTGCACATGTCGTCGGTCAGCTTCTGCAGGTCTTTTTCGGCAACCTTCAGGTCGTCCTCGGTGATCTCGCTGGCCTTCTGCTTCTTCTTGAAGGCCTCCATCGCGTCGCGGCGGATGTTGCGGATGGCGACCTTGCCGGTCTCGGAATACTTATGGATCTGCTTGACGAGCTCTTTACGGCGCTCCTCCGTGAGCTGCGGGAAGTTCAGGCGGATGGACTTGCCGTCGTTCTGCGGGTTGATGCCAAGGTCAGACTCCTGAATGGCGCGCTCGATGGGCTTGAGGGCCGTGCCGTCCCACGGGGTGATGACGAGCTGGCGCGGATCGGGAGAAGCGATGGCCGCGATCTGCTGGATGGGCGTGGGAGAGCCGTAGTAGTCGACGCTGATGCGGTCGAGCACAGAGGCGTTGGCGCGGCCTGCGCGCACAGAGGCAAAGTCCGCGTTCACCGCGTCGATGCTCTTTCTCATTTTGTCGGAATAAACCTTGTAATCTTCTTTATTCATGGGGATACCTCCTCAAAAATTTTTATCGTAAAACCGCAAGTGCGGGGTCGCTCAGTTTTCGCCGACGATGGTACCGATCTTCTTGCCCTCGACCGCACGGATGATGTTCTCCGGGTCCTTGAGCGCGAAGACGAGCACGGGAATGTGGTTGTCCATCGAAAGCGACGTGGCCGTGGAGTCCATGACCGCAAGATGCTGGGCCAGCACATCCTCATAGGAGATAGCGTCGTACTTGATCGCATTTGCATCCTTGGCGGGGTCGGCGTTGTAAACGCCGTCGATGTTCTTGGCGAGCAGGATCACGTCGGCATTGATCTCCGCCGCGCGCAGCACCGCTGCCGTGTCGGTCGAGAAGAACGGAGAGCCGATGCCGCAGCCAAAGAGCACTACGCGGCCCTTTTCCAAATGCCGGATGGCGCGGGCGCGGATGTAGGGTTCGGCGACTTCTTTGATCTCCAGCGCCGTCTGCACGCGCACGTCGACGCCCTTCTGCTCGAGCACATCGGCGACCGCCATGCAGTTCATCGCCGTGGCCAGCATGCCCATGTGGTCGGCACGGGTACGCTCGATGTAGCCCTCGCCGTTTTTCACGCCGCGCCAGAAGTTGCCGCCGCCGATGACGACGCCCATCTGCACACCCATGTCCGTGCACTTTTTGATGACGTCGCACACCTTGGAAACGACGTCGAAGTCGAAGCCGAAGTGCTTGTCGCCCGCCAGCGCCTCGCCGCTGATCTTGAGCAGCACGCGCTTATACTTGAGTTGAGCCATGCTCATAATCTCCCCTTTCAGGAACAAGTTCAAATTTTCACAGCTACTATTTTAGCGTATTTTTGCTCTTTTGCATAGGGCATTTCCTAAAAAAATTTGCATGCCTGCAAACCATTGAAAACACTGGATTTTTTGGAGATGAGCTATTCTCAGAACCGTCATTTACACCAAATTTACACCATTTTTGTTAGTGAGCACAGGCTTTTAAAAGCGCACGTTCGGCACTCTCATACGAAGTATGCGAATAGATATCCATTGTCACGCTTGCTGAAGCATGCCCCATAAAGTATTGAACGCTCTTAACGTCCATACCATATTCCGAAATGCATCTCGTGCAAAAAGTATGTCGCAGAACGTGCGGCGTAATCTTTGGCAACATATCGTCTTCATGTAGCTCATTAAACTTGCTCATGATTGTACGAAACTTTTGGCCCACGTCACTTCCGATACACATTTCCCCATGCTTCGTCACAAACAGGAACCCGCCATAACCGTTAACGATTGGTTGTTGTTTTCTTTCTTTCGCGGTCCTCACAACATCTTGTAGGCACGGCAAAAGAATAGGATCAATTGCAATGAACCGTTCGCCTGCTTCTGTCTTCGTGGTCTCAATATAACGACCATACTTTGGGCAATATGATGTCTGTTTGGTTACGGCAATTCTCTTCTTTGCAAAGTCTATATCGCGAACTGTGAGGGCACAAAGCTCTGAAACACGCACTCCAGTATAAGCCAGTATCATAATTTGATTATAATACTTCGCGTATTTCGGCACAGACTGAACGAATTCCAAAAACCTGTCGAGGTCTTCTTGGGATACCGCGTTACGATGTTTTCTCGCCTTGGGCATGACATCTGTCAAAGGAAACTTCGCTGGATTTTTTGTAATAATCTCATCCTCAACAGCTTGGTTAAAAGCCGGCTTGAGGACCTTTGCAAGTGTTTCAATCGACGAGAACCCCAGCCCACCGTCACTCAATTCAATATAGAACTGTTTGACGGCACTTTTCGTCACCTCTTGTACTTGCAGATGCGAGAAGCTACTGGCCTGAATATGGCGATATGATACATCATAATTTGTAGCGGTCGTGTGTTTGAGGTTATGCTTGAGATCAATGTACTGCTTGACAAGCTCTCCGACGGTAAGCTTGCTACCTGCAATCACGCCGTCGCGCAGCTTATCTTTAATCTCATCTTCTTTTTCTCGCAGCTCTGTTAACGTCGGGGCGTACACGCAACGTCGTACCCCGTCGTTGTCTTTGTATCGGTACATATAGGTAAAATCTTGACGCTGGCTCTCACCGGTCTTCAATAACCTACCTTTATTGTCTTTGCGCTTTTCTGACATTACGTCTCCTTTCCTGCCAAAAGCGCCGATATGGTAATTGGTATTATAGCACCATCGGCGCAATTTGTCATTAAATCGAATAGGTATTATCAATGTAATTCTCAAAAAGTTTACGTTTGACGAGTCGCTTCGACCCAACGTACATAACGAATGGGCACTTCTCATCGTCAGTGATCTCGCGCAGCTTATTTACACCAATAGAAGAGTACGCAGAAGCCTCTTCAAGCGTCATAGAAACCTTTTCCCAGAAGGGTATATCCTTTTTCATCTTGACTCCTTAGAAACGAATAGGGGCTCTCCAAATGACGGAGAGCCCCTTATTGTTATATCCTTTTACAGCGATGCGGCCAGACGGTCCAGCATCGTGATGACTTCCTCGCGAGTGACCAGGTCTCCCGGACGAGAACCGTCTGTAATCGACGCGCCGTTCTTCGTCTTCTTTCTCTTCAGACTCTCGATCGAAGCAACGGCATACGCCGAAGCAGGCTTCTTCGCAAGCTCTGCACGGTACACCTTCATCATCTCGTTGAACTTTTCCTGTGTCATATATTCCTCCATCTGCGCGGGATACTGCCCCGCGCGCACCATTGCATTTGTGTATTTACCATGAGCGTCCCATTGGAAATGAGGCTTGTCAGGAAATGACTTCCAGTCGCCTCCCCATGTAAAGCCAATTTCCTTTCCGATCTTTGCAATGCCATGCCAGAACGCATTGTCACTGTACTCCTGACCGCGCACATTCTTACACACATCGAAAGCAAGACCGGCCTTCACGCCATGGAACGAAGGGACCGCCGTCTTGGCAGTCCCTTCTCGATAACACTTCTGCTGATACTCGTTGTCGCGCACTGTGCCGGTCACCAGAACGGGATACCCCGCCTTCTTGCACTCTTCGATGAAGATACGGCAATTCGCAGCAACGTCTGGGCGGAGATCATCAATATTCCGGCTGTTGATCATGACAGCACAGGCTCCTTCTCGTCGCGGCCGGTCTCACCCGGATGGGTCTTCTCGTCCTGCTGTTTGTTATACACGCTGGTAGAAATGCCGATGAGTGTACCGATGAACGCAATGATCGCGTTGATGGTCACAGACACCTCGTTGGCGAACGGCCAACCCCACACACCTGCGAGGACATTGTAGAGCACAGAAAGCGCGGGAAGCGCGATCAGTGCCATCCACTTGAGGACATCATATACCTTATTATTGAGTTCAAACTTCATTGTTGCTCTCTCCTTCTTTCTCTTTCAGTCCAATAATCTTATTGGCAACTGCAATGCAGGCAGTCATCACCGAAGTGAGACCGCCTGCACCAAGTACATACGGGAAGAGCTGATCCCATTGCCAGCCCTTCACGCTATAAAATGCCACCGTATAAATAACAAAGATCCACATCGGGATCATCATCCAGACGTAGATCTTATTACGGGTATGCATTTTTTTCGCACGCTTCGCTTTTCCACTCACAGAAAACTCGCCTCCGCCGTGCATTTGTCATAGGTTTGCAGGATGTTTTTCGTGGCGTGAATCGTGATCTGATTCTTAAAATCCGGATGCTTCGCGCAGTACGAGTCGTACTCGGTGATATCAGAAAGCGTCTGATCAAAGTGCTCCTTGGAGTGTTTGATCCCATGCAGAAGCTCATCATTAAAGTGCAGGATACGATATCGGCAACTGATTGCGTACCGTTCGTTGTCCTGCGCTATGTGCTTCTCTAACTTATCCTGCGTCTGCATCTGCTGAGCCATGATCCTATCGAGTTTCGCGTTGGTCTCCTTGTTGATCCCCTTGCCGATCAGTCCCCACAGGTTTACTTCCAACTTGGGGATCTTTATCAGTGTGCCGAGGAACACAACAGCGACCGCAACTACGTTCACTACTTGGTCCGTCATATGGCCCTCCTTACTGTAAAAGATAGAGCCACGTTAAACATTAACGGCTCTTAATAGCTTAAAGCAAGGCTTGCTTTGGCTATTGCATATACTTTACACGCCGAACTTTCTGGTTCTCGTGCTATACTCTTCCAACAGTGCATCTAATTCACTGTCTTCCAGCGCCGGAAACATAGTAGGAGAGAAGAACAACTCTGCGTATGCTGCCTGCCAAAGTAGGAAGTTACTTAATCGCATTTCTCCGCCTGTCCGCAGGATCGCATCCGGTGTTGGAATCTCTGCCGTCAGTGCTTCATCTATCTCATGTACTGTTTTTGCCCCACTCTGCACAGCGCGAGCAATGGCATCATGACCTCCATAATCTGCGCAGATGGTCAGCGTCAGCGCACCACATCCGCGAGTCTCGTCCTCCATCACACCCATGCTTTTCACGAGGTCTGGCGCCAAACGGTCTCTCCGGCCTGCGAAGCGTACCCGGATGCCGCGAGAAGTGAACCACTCGCGACGTTCCCGGAAATACCACCGTGCGAGATCCATGATTTGATCTACTTCGCCGCTCTCGCGTCCCCAGTTTTCAGTGGAAAAACAGTAGACCGTCAGCATTTTCACATCACGCGAAATTGCCCACTCGCAGCAGCGCTCAATCACATTCAACCCCTGCGCGTGTCCAGCTTCTTTGGGGAGATTCTGTGATGCCGCCCAACGTCGATTTCCGTCGGCAATGATGGCGAGATGCCTCACAGTGCCGCCACCTCCTCCGTAATACTACGAAGCATCCTCTGGGCATGACCGTCACCAGACACCGTGCAGTCTGCCAGATACGCCCGTGCTAAGTCACGTGCGGCGCACGCTTCCAACAGAGTGCAGACTCCATCGCCGTCCCGCAGATCATCCATGATCTGATAGGCTACGCCAAGCCCCATGCCATACCGCGCAGCCGCATCCTCTTGACTGCCGGAGGCGTCAGCTGCCATGGCTCCAAGGACACAGGCAGCCTCCATCAGCGCCCCGGCCTTGCCAGCATGGATATGGAGCAAGGCATCCAGCTCTGCTGAGTATCCAATCGCTTCCCACGCCTGCGCCTCTGCCATAGCTGCTGCTGCACTGGACAAAGAGGTGACTGCACGAGATCTCTGCTCCGCCGGTAGATCGGAGCCGGCGATCATACCAAACGCCGCTGACAGCAGGATGTCTCCGGTAAGTACCGCAACGGCCTCGCCATGGGCAGTGTGCAACGCAGGCAATCCTCTGCGCTCCACCGCCCCATCCATGCACGGGAGATCATCGTGAATCAGGGACATGGTATGTACCAGCTCCACGGCTACCGCCATAGGCAGGGCATCCTCCGCACGTCCTCCAGATGCTTCGCACCAAGCCAGAGTAAGGATAGGACGGATGCGGTGTCCGCCGCTAAGTAAAGCCAGCTCCAACGGTTTGCGCAGATGCTCAGGTGCATTTTCACACCAGTGCTTCAGTGCAATCTCGATCATGTCTCTATACCGCTCCACGGTACACCTCCAAATATTCCGCCTTGCGCGTTGCCCAGCTAAAATCCCTCTCCATACACGCCGCTCGTTTGGCAATGAGCGCATCTGAATGAGCATACAGAGCAGCAACCTTCGCCACCGCTCCGGTCACGCCGTCCTCATGCACAATCACGGCGATCTCATCATCCATATTGTCCTGCAACCCGCCGTTGAGCGTTGTGATTGGAATACAACCATAGCGGCAAGCGGTCATCGGCATGAGTCCGCACGGCTCTGCAACGGATGGGGATAGATAAAAGTCCGCCCCAGCCAGCAACGGCACTGCTTGTACCGCAGACGGCCAGCGATTCACCCACAGCACGCCGTCATCGCGTGTCAGCTTCGCAAGCTGTTCCTCGTATTGTTTTTCTCCCTTGCCGACAAGCAGCAAAAAGCCACCGCTATCGCGGATCGTATGTACCGCTTCCAGTACATCGTCAATGCCCTTGTCTCGCACAAGACGGCACATCATCAGATAGATACATTTGTCCGCCGGAATCCCGTAGGTGCGGCACAGACGCTCCTTACACACAGCCTTCCCGGAGAAGTCATCCGCACTGAATTTTGCCGAGGTCATCAGACCCTTTTCCGGTGCAAATACAGACATCAAAATACCGTTTGTAATGCCACGGAAATTAACCTTGCCGAGAACCTGAGACAGTTGATCGCCTCGTTCGAGCAGCTCAATCGCATACGCCTTGGAGACAGTAGTTACAGCATCGTAGAGTCTCAACGCATCCTCGCGTCCCTGCATAAAGTCAGCTTGATCGATGGTGTAAACGCATCGGGGAGGGCGCGTTGCCAATGTGGTCAACAGCTCCGGCGCAGCAAAATTGTGCAACACATCCGGCTTCGTATGCTCCACCGCCATGTTCAGTCCATCCGGCCAGCGGCGCAGAAGGTAATAGTCCACACCAAAGAGGCGGCAGAATCGGACTCCATCGGAAACCTGCTGCAAATTAGCGGCCATGCGTGTCCATACGCTATTTCCATCAGGACACACAACAGTCACAGCATAGTCCGCCGCTACGGAATTGGCGAGGCTGTCCACCACTTCTGCAACACCGCTGCGGGCACAGCCGCCAAGGATACTTTCATCGGTCACAAACATCAACTTTTTCACAGCGGTACACCTCCTCTCAAGATCCGCATCAGATCTTTTTCCGCCAGAGACTCGGCCATATCGATCGCCTGCTCGACAGTGGCATCAGCCAACAAGGGGCGGTTTGCGGATGCGTCACCAGATAGCAAACCGTTCGCCCAATAAGAGCCGCGCTCCACCCAGATACCAAACATCTCCGCCCGTTCCTCTTTTGGTTCAACAGACACCAGTGCCGGTGCGCCGCCATCCAGACGTTTGGCGTGATCACCAACACGCCAATTTTTCAGTTTTTGCCAAAATCCTTGCTCTACGTTGAAAAAACGGTGCTCATGCGTCTCGTCAATGACCGTTTCATCATCAAAATGATACAGCGTGTGCTGGGGTGACCACAATCCTCTCGCAAGCCGTAGGATGCGAGCGGGACACATATCGCCGCCAAGCACCAATTCGGTGCCGGTCAACTCATCCAGCCGCCTCTCCGTCCTATCCGCAAGGGTGATTAAAGTATCACCGGACAAGCACACACCTTCGTGTCGGTCAATAGTGACAGACAATACGCCGTTTGCATCATTTGTGTCAGCTTGAAACCTGAATTTTTCGTATGCAGATCCACCATCCCAGGATGCAGACAAACTGTAATTACCATTATCTCCTGACACAGTAGACTCCTTTAAGACATACTCCCCAGCACTCGTATCCCATGCATATAGTTTGATATTCGCCAAATCTTCAGGCCCGGAAATGCTTGCATCAAACTCAAAGTATGAGGGATTGGTATAGCCGCCTGGTACAGACTCAGCATCCGCAAAGATCGTATAATCACGCGGTTGATCAGGATCAGGTTTTGGGTCGGGATCAGGTTTTGGGTCAGGATCAGGTTTTGGATCAGGACCCGGATCAGGCTTGTCAGGCTTTTGGTCGATGGACATTTTGGCGCTGTGGAAATGTCAAGAAATGTGCAGTCGGGAAATACCCAAAATCTGAAAAGCACGG
>ERZ1673700.244-NODE-244-length-78178-cov-12.255149_pt1 | contig 78178 bp, 73 predicted proteins | sample MGYA00580230_ERZ1673700 | MGnify/ENA primary metagenome ERZ1673700 (study PRJEB41218, sample SAMN15661782) | gut metagenome | host: Homo sapiens | place: Canada: London | collected 2015-08-20/2019-03-30 | study: EMG produced TPA metagenomics assembly of...
TTATTTCTATTGCTTTAATAATTTTGCAAATTTTAGGCTCAAAAAATAGAATTGGATATTTAACCGACTTCAAATTAAATGTTTATAAAACTTTAGAATTAAATAATTTAGAAAATTTTATTATCGGAGACAAATCGGACGAAGAAAAATTATCTAATTATTTACTTACAAATGAAAACATTACAAATTATATTTATCATTTTAGAATTCGTTATTATGATAAAGTTTTTAGGAATAATGATATTTACGGAGTTTATCCTGATTTATCTAATTTACCATATTATATAAAAAATGTGAAAATGGATGGATACGGAAGTCCTTATGGAAATTTTATTTCATATAAATTAATTAACGAAGAGAAAATTGATAATATTAATTATAAATTAAGAGTAAAACCCGAAATTATAAATCCTGTTATTATAATATTTTTTATTTTGATAGTTTTAGTATTTAAAAATAATTCAAAAAATGTTTTTAATATTATAACTTCTATATTTAATAAAAAACCTGAAGAATCTTCATTAAATTATAATCAAAATATAAGTGAAAAATTTATTATAAATTTTTTATTTTCTTTGATTGCAACTATAATATTAGTTTTTATATTAAAATTATTTAATTTAAGCGATGTTCAAATATATGCATTATCTTTAATATTTATAACTTTATGTTTTTATTTCATAAGCGTGAAAAATATTTCATTTATAGAGAAATTATATAATACTTTTATATATGATGAAAAAAATAGAATTTTAATTTATTTAATAATCCTTATTTTTATAGTATCCTTATCAAATACATTTATAGAATTAAAAGAATGGAATTATCTTCAATTTTTAAATTTAAATATTTTCAAAATACGGAGCGAGTTATTTATTAATAATAATAATATATTACCTTTTATTATTGAGATAATATTAACTGCATTTTTATTATATATTTTAATAAGCTTGTCTAATAATTATTTAGCAATATTTTTAGCTATCGTTGCGGTTATATTAATAATTTATGGTAAATTCCAAGTTGCTATAACAGACATAGGACATCATACAGCTCATTTTAATTCTGTATTTATGGTTTATAATCATATACCATATTCTAAAAATATGTATAGTATATTAGGACATTATGCATTATTAACGCAACCATTTTTTAAAGTTTTTGGATTAAATGTTAAAACTTACGCTTTATTAATGTCAATTCTTTGTGGAATATCCGCTTTATGCGTTATAATAACTATATTTTTATTAATAAAGTCTTCATTTTTTAGAATATTAGGAATTTTAATAACTTTCTTTATATACTTTACAATGGAATTTAATTATTATGCCATTGCGCCATTGAGAATATTTTTCCCAAGCATTATGATTTTATATACGGCTATTATTGGAAATAGAAAAAATATACTATTAACTATAATAGGTTATTTTATAGTTTCTTTAAGCATATTATGGAATGCAGAAACGGGTTTAGTTTGTTTAGCTTCGTTATTTATTTCAAATATATATGCATATTGTTATGATTTGACTTTTAAGGATAAGAAATTATATTATAATATATTATTACTTATCATATTTTCTATTTGCTCGCTTTTAATTGCTTATTTAATTTTAAATATTTGTAATATATATTTATTGGGAGGAGAAAAACAAAATATAAAAGATTTACTATTTCCGTTAATAACGGGACAGGTGAATTATACTGAAATAAAAATAAAGAAATTATTTAATTATTATTTTATAGTAGTTTTAATTTTCTTAACTACCTTTATTTATTATATAAAAAACATGAGAATATTTAATAATGGCGATATTAAATTAAAATATTATATTCCAAGTATAATATATATTTCAGTATGCGCTTTAGGAGTATATGCCTATGCCATAAATAGAACTGCGTTTTTTAATTCAATGGTGTTAATGCCTATGATTTCAATTATAATTCCATTTATATTATATAGATTATATTTATTATTAAATAAGAAGTCGGAGCTTTCATTAAGCTTGTATAATATAATTCTAACAATTTTTATTATAGGAATATTTTCAAGTATTTCAATATCAGTAAACAATTTTACAAACTTTTATAATCCTGTATCTAATAATTTTTATAATTATATGCAAACAAAAGACGATGAAAAGAATGGATATACTTATATTGTAACAGAATTTATGAAAGAGTATGGGTTTAATGGTATAGCATCATTTGGCGGGGCTTTCGTTTACGGTTATGCTAATTTAGGTTGGACAAATTCTTTAATATTGCCGAATGAAAGCGATTGGTGGAATCCGAGTTTTGGCTATAGTAATGCAATTAAAATATTTATGGATAATAAACCAAATATATTTTTTTCAGGTAAAACTTTAAATGTTTACTCTTTCTATCATAATCAAAATTACAATGACAGCGTTGATTTGTTTAATAAATATGTAGAAAATTATTATACTAATATTACGACTAAGTATGAAGAATATGGGTTTTATTTGTATATGTTGAAATAATATATAATTAAATGATAAGCATATAGAATTTATAGCAATATATAGTTTTTGGCGTAATGAAAATATATAAAAGTTTTGGTGAAAGAGAATGGTTATGAATTTACTAATTTGAAATATACCCTATCATAGCTTTTTTCTCCCAATTTATATCGTTAATTGTAGGTGCGGGAAATGTTTTCCAATTTATATTTTTTTTTGCAACCCAAACTTCTTTAGATTCAAAGACGCCGTTTTTCTGCATCCATAAATGAAGTTTATTATAATAAGATTTTTTATAAGCGTAAGTGTAATAAAGTTTATTATTTTCAACTATATAACCTTCCATAAAAGTTACTTTCACTGAAGAATAACCCGAAAATACTAGCATAAATTTATTAATATAATCGCTATGACTATAAACCGCCATATTATTTGATATCGCTTTTATAAAATTTAATCTTTTTTTATTGTCAATTATAATCTCGCCGTCTTTTTGAAAAGTATAATTTTTGTCGGCTTTTACGATTTTTTCTTTTATTAAATTAATCCAATATTTATCGAAAGATATTGTCCGCTTATTTGTAATCAGCAATAAAACTGCGATAACTAAAAATATAACGGCTATAATAAATATATATTGCATTTAATATAATTCGCCTGCATAATCTCCGCTCGCCCAGTTAACATCTTCAGGTTGCGGCACGGGAAAACTTCTCCAATTTGCATTTGTTTTTGCAATCCAAATGTCATTTGTAAAAATAGCGTTGTCTTCTTTCCAAGCGTCTAATTTTTCTTCATAACTCGGCACATATTTTGAAAATCTTGTTATTTTAGCGCCTTCTATAGAATAACCTTCAACCATAACTATTCCCAAACTCGGAGCGTTATCAAAAAAGAAACTTATAGGTTTTTGATGAGAATAATAAGCTTGAGATTCGGAACGCGCTCCTAAAAATTTATATTCTTTTATTAATAAAAATGGCGCTTTCCCCGAAATTAAAACCCAATTTCCGCCAGGAATAGCTTCGTATAAAGCGCCATGCATATCTATAGTTTTTCTATTAATACGCTTAACCCAATTATGAGAATATTCGCTCGTTCTTGTAATATTTTGAGCGTTAAGAAAATTAATTAAGAATAAAATTAAAAATAGAAATAATAATTTTTTTTCATTAGCAAAACTCCATTAAAATAATTATAATATATAAAATATTATATTATTAAGTAATATAAAGCAAATTTATATAAAACTACATGTAAAAATCCTTGACTTTATGCCTTTTTATAGTTAAAATATAGAAAATGTAAAAATATAAAATAATAAAAATCAATGAACGATAATAACGATAAAATAAGAATCATACCTCTTGGCGGAGTTCAAGAAATAGGTATGAATATGACTGTCATCGAATATGGAAACGAATTAATTATAATAGACTGCGGTTTTATGTTTCCACGATATCATATGCTTGGTATAGATTATGTTATACCCGACACTTCTTATTTGAAAGATAAAAATATAATAGGATTAATATTAACGCATGGACATGAAGACCATATTGGAGCGATTCCGCATTTTTTAAGAAATTTTCCAAATATAAAAATTTACGGAACGAGATTGACAGCCGCATTTTTAAAAGCAAAATTATCGGATTATAAAAACGAATACAAAGACATTGAAATATACGAATTAGAACCGAGAAATAAAATAAAATTAGGAATAAATTTTGAAATAGAATTTATTAGAGTAAATCATAGTATTCCTGACGGAGTTGGAGTTGCTATAAAAACTCCTTTGGGAATAATAATACATACGGGAGATTTCAAAATCGACTTAAATCCCACAACCGATAGATTTATCGACCTTTATAAATTTGCAGAATATGGAGAGAAAGGAGTTTTATTGCTTTTAGCCGATTCTACAAATTGCCAAAGAGAAGGTTTTTCAATAAGCGAAAGCGTTGTTCAAAGCACGATAATTCCTCTATTTGCATATAAAGACGGAATGATAATAGCGGCGGTTTTTGCAAGCAGTATTGAAAGAATACAAGATTTGGTGACAGCCGCAAAAGTCAATAATAAATATATAACTTTTTCTGGAAGAAGTTTGATTAAATATACAAAAATAGCGGAAGAAATGGGATATTTAAATCTATACGATATAGTTATTCCGATTGATAAAATAAACAGATATCCGAGAGAAAAAATAGTTTGTCTAACTACGGGAACGCAAGGAGAACCTTATTCTTCATTATCTTTAATAGCCGCTGGTTCGCATAGACATATTAAAATTGAAGACGGAGATATGGTAATTTTTTCTTCAAGCATTATTCCTGGAAACGAAATGGTTGTTACAAGAATGATAAATAATCTTTTTGATTTGGGCGCAAAAATGGTTGGAGAAGATAAAAAGCTCCTTCATGTATCTGGACATGCTTCAAGCGAAGATTTAAAATTAATGTATAGATTGGTTAAACCTAAATATTTTATTCCAATTCATGGAGAGAAAAGACATTTAATAAGTCATATAAATCTTGTAGAAAATTTAAACGGACTTAACACAAAAGGTTTTTTACTTTATAATGGCAATGTATTGGAAATCGATAAAAATTTAGATGCAAAATTATCAGAACCAATAGAAATTAGAAATATATATGTTGACGGAAAAGGAGTTGGCGATTTGGAAGAAAGCATATTTCATGATAGAGAGCAATTATCATTAAACGGAGTAGTCGCTGCAAATGTAATAATTAAAAAAAATATAAATGGAAATTACGATATAAAAATCGATACGGAAAGCAAAGGTTTTATTTATAAATCGGGAGATAATGAAAGTTTATTATTAAAAACCGAAGAATTAAAAAAAGAAGGAATAAACTCGGCTATGGAATCGGTTAAAAAATTGCTTTCAAAAAATAAAAAAACTCCTTCTACAATAAAATACGAGGTGAGAGAAGCTTTAAGAAGAAAATATATGCAAATAATAGGCAGAGAACCTGTTATATTTGTTTCGCTTTATATAGACGATATTATTGAAGAAAATAAAGAACAATTAAAATAATCGGAGGAAAATTTAAATGTCATTTGAATTTGAAAGAGAAGAAGAAAATAATAAAAAAGAGAATATTAAAAAAGATAGAAAATTTATAATATTTTCGGCTTTTATATTAATATCGATAATTATTGGAATAATTACGATATTTTCGAGAGAAAAAAATAATAATATTTCAGCAATGAAAATAGTAAAAAGAAATAATATATCAAAATCAATACCGCAAGTATCGAGCAGAGAAGGAATCGCGGTAATAGATTTAACGGGAGTTATTTCGCATGAAAAAAGAAAATCGAATTTTGGCATGGAAATAAAATCCGTAACCGAAGAGCTTATAGACGATTTTGAATATTATATTAAAGACGATAATGTCAAAGCTATTGTTTTACAAGTCGATAGTCCTGGCGGAGCTTTAACTTCCTGCGAAGAAACATTAAAATATTTGAAAGAATTAAAAGAAAAATATCCAAAACCTATTATAGCGTCTTTTAGAAGTATGGCGGCAAGCGGAGGTTATTATATTTCAATGATAGCGGATAAAATATACGCCAACGAATCTACTCTAACGGGAAGCATAGGCGTGATATCTCAATTTATTAATCTTTCGGGATTAATGGATAAATACGGAGTAAAAATGTATACGATAAAAAGCGGAAGAAATAAAGATTCCCTCTCGCCTTTCAGAGAACCAAGAGAAGACGAACTTGAATATTGGCAAAATATGACAAAAGAATTTGTCGAACAGTTTATTAATGTTGTCGAAGAAACAAGAGGCAATAAAATAAAAGGAAATAAAGACGAAATATTTGACGGTAGAGTTTTTAGCGGTAAAAACGCTTTAGAAATAGGATTAATAGATTCTATAGGAACTTTGCAAGACGCTATAAAAGACGCCGCAAAAACGGCTGGAATTGAAGACGAAGAGCCTTATATAATTAAAAAGCCCGAAGAAAAAGAAAAACTAATAAATCTATTATTGTCGAGCATATCGGACGGAATTAAACCAAAATCTATTATGCCTTATTATGAAGAGATAATGAGCGCAAAATATATTGGAATTCCTATGTATATTTATATTCCAAATTATATAGGAGAAAATTAATGAAAATCTGCGAATCTTTATATTATTATTTATTATCTCCGAAAGAAGCGATTAAAAAAAATATTAATTTTGAATATTCTTTAATCATATATTTAATAACCGCTTTAACTGTTTCAATTTCGGTTTTATATTCTATTGGAAGCAAAAGTAATATTTTAAATCTTTTTATAATTACTTTTGGAATAGCCTCTTATATAGCCATTTCAAATATTATAAAAATAGCGATTATTAATTTTACGGTTTTTATATTTTCTAAAGATAACGATAAAAATAATTTGAGAATATTTGCAAGCAACTGTTTTGGAATATACGGAATATTTATATTTATTCTTCCTATAACTTTAATATTTTCAAAATCTGCGGGGATTTTATTTATTCAAGCGATAGTATTTACTATACTGCAAATATATTATTTAATTTTATTGTATAGAAATATTAAATTTTCTTTTAATATAAATAATTCTTTTAAGGCTTTTATTATTTTACTTTCGCCTATGATATTTGATTATTTAAGTTATATATCTTTAGGCATATTAATTTTTGGAGTATTTATTAATATTTTATAATGAAAAAAATAGCAAAATATATAATTATAGAAGCTATAGGTCCTTTTGTAGCAGGAGTTTTATTTTTTACTTTTATATTCGTAATACAGCTTTTGCCCGAATTATTTAAACTTATAATAAATAATGGAGCGCCGATAAAAATATCTCTCGAAGTTTTTGTTTATATGCTTCCTTTCAATATAGCGATAACGATACCAATGTCAATATTAATGGCAAGCATAATGGGATATTTAAGATTATCTTCAGACAATGAAATCATAGTTATGCGAGCGCTTGGTTTTTCGCATATGAGAATATATATACCGATAATAATACTAGGATTTATAACTTTTTTATTTTCCCTATTCTTTAATAATGTTGTAATGAGCGAATCAAATTATAGATACAGAGCTTTAATATCTTATATGATTAATATGCGTCCTTCTATTGCAGTTGGAAAATCAGATTTTACTTATATATCGGATATGGGACTTTCTATTGGAGCGGAATATTCGGATAATACGGGAATGTCTAATGTTGTGATATTTGACGGAACTTCGGAATCTAAAAGAGTTATAACTGCAAAATCGGGAGTATGGCATAATAACGAAGCAAATTCAAGAATCATAACTTTAACTTTATCGGATGGAATAGTTCAAGAAATGCCATATTTTGGAATAGTTAGTAACGATTTTAGCGTATTTGATTCTATGGATATAAATATAGTTAGAAGAGTAAGCACTTTATCATCGCATGAAAGAGGTTTAAGAGAAATGCCCGCTTGGAAAATATACGAAAAAATAGAAGATACTAAAAGTCAGGCAAGCAATTCCGCCGAAGCTCAAATAAGCGGAATGATAATAGACTCTTATTCAAATATTCAGGATAATTCCGTAAAGAGTTTAGAATCTTTTTCAAACGAATATATAAGCACAAACTCTCAAGAGATTACAACAATAAGAAATGAAGCGATAAAAATGTCAGTGCCTTATTTTTATTATGTAGAATTCCATAAATTTATTTCTATTCCAGCCGCTTGTTTATTTATGGTTTTTATAGGCGCTCCTTTAGGAATAGTCGGAAAGAGAAGTGGAAAAGGTTTCGGTTTTGGAATATCGGTTATTGTCGTTGTAATATATTATTTGCTTATAACCGCCGCCGAAATAATAGCGGGAAATAGAACCGTTCCAGCTTTTTTTGCAATGTGGTTTCCAAATATAGTCCTGGCTGTAATAGGCGCATTTTTTATGATTACTTCATTTTCAAGCAAGGGAAGATAAAATATTTTTTATTTAATTAAAATAAACAATTGACATATTTTTTTAATAATATAATATACTCATTATAAAATTATTAAAGGAGTTTTAAAATGAAATATTTAAGAAAAATTTTTACAACAATGGCATTAATGACAATTTTTAGCGTTTCGGTTTTTGCAAAAAGCGGTTTTGAATTCCACTATAACGCTTTGCTTGGAGTCGGAGTTAGTTTTCCAACGACAAGTATGAAAGACATGGGATTTAAAAGCGATATAGGATTTGACGGGACAGGTTTATTTCAAATTGGATATATGCGTCAAGTTAAAGAAGGTTTCGGAATAAGCTATTTGCTTGAATTGGGTATTAATTCTGGTTCTTATACTATTTCTGGCAAACCAGATTTTAATCCTATAATTAACGATATATTTGGTTTGGGAAATATCATTGGAAATATTTTTCCTAACGATATTTCGGTAGCTCTCGATTTTACTTTTTATAATATTCAAATCGGTTTATTTCCTAAATTCAATTTTAGAAATTTTTCAATCGGAATCGGCGGAGGAATCAAAATCCCTGTGATTGGCGAAATGTCTGTAACCGCAACCGCTTTTAATATTGAAGAAACTCGAAAATTAAGCAGAGTCGATATGGCAGATTTTTTCAATCCTCCAATTTTCGGATATGTAAAAACTTCTTTAGCTTATTCGTTTTATCTTACCGATAAAGTCGCTCTCGATGTGGGATTATATTTGAGCTACGATATTATGCAATTTATAAACGAAGGAGGAAAAGACGAATACGGCGGAACTCTCAATACTGGAATAATATTCGGAGTTAAATTTGGAGGAAAAGTAGATTAATTTATAAATAAATAATTTAAAATAAAAACGGGCGGGAATTAATCTCGTCCGTTTTATTTATTTAAATGCGATTAAAATCAAACATTAATTACAGAATTTACTCTTTCATCCGTTATAGCTTTTGTGGGGCATTTTGCTATGCTTTCGTCAGTAAGGCAATAATCTTCATAATTAACTATAGCAAGATAATTATCTATTTTCATTCCGCCTTCTTTTGTCGCTTTAACGCAAATGCTACAGCCTATGCATGCTCTGTCGCAGGATTTTTTGGCTATAGGACCTTTATCTTTCGATTTGCAATAAACATGATATTTTTGAGAGACAGGATGAATCTCTATAAGTTTTTGAGGACAGGCTTTAACGCATGCATTACAGGAAACGCATTTATCTTCCACTATAATTGGAATTCCCGTTTCGCTTTTAATAATCGCCCCAAACTCGCAAACTTTCATGCAATCGTAAAAACCTACGCATCCGTAAGTGCAATCTCTATTTCCTCCCGACATAACCGCAGAAACGCAAGTCTCCGCTCCGTTATAAACTTTATTTGTTTTAGCGATTCCTTCATGTCCATGACAGAAAATATACGCCCTCGTTCTCTCTTTTTGAGGAGGCGCGACTTTTCCTAAATAATTAGCGACTTTTGAAGCCGTATCCGCTCCGCCAACAGAACAACCGTCAAGAGGAGCTTTTTCATCAACCAAAGCTTTTGCAAATTGAGCGCAACCTGGAAATCCGCAACCGCCGCAATTAGCGCCTGGCAAAATTTCAGTAAGTTCCGAAACTCTTTCATCCGTTTCAACTTTAAATATTTTAGAAGAAAATATTAATATAATCGCAAGTATCAAAGTTATTAAAGCCGCCGATATAGACGCTATAGTTATTGTAGTAATCATAATCAAATATCCTTAAATTTAAATTAAACTATTTTTTATTTTACTTAATGATTCCTGAAAATCCGTAAAATATTAAAGCCAATATTCCCGCGGTTACAAAAGGCATTGAAGGACCTTTAAATGCTTCGGGTATATCCGCAGTTAACAATCTCTCTCTTATGCTAGCCATTATTACAAGAGCTAAAGTAAATCCGATTCCCGCTCCTAAAGCGAAAACTATATTTTCTATAAAGCCATATTGATATAAAACTCCAAATAAAGCCAAACCCAATACGCAGCAATTAGTCGTTATTAGTGGAAGATAAATCCCTAAAGCTAAATATAAACCTTCGCTTGTTTTTTTAATAACTATTTCAACAAATTGAACTAAAGCCGCTATAACTATAATAAAAAGTATAGTTTGCAAAAATTCAATTTTAAATGGAGCTAAAATATAATATTGAATTACCCAACTAACCGCAGCCGTCAAAACTAAAACGAAAGTTACGGCAATTCCCATACTTATAGCCGAGTCAAGTTTATTTGAAACGCCCAAAAATGGACATATTCCTAAAAATTTAGTTAATACAAAATTATTAACCAATACCGTTGCAATGAATAAAAATATTAAATTTGTCATAATCAATTTCTCCTTAAATTAAGCTTTTTGAGATTTTTTAGAATCAATAGTTCTTTTTATCGCTATTAAAACAGCCAAAGTAAAGAAAGCTCCTGGCGCCATAATCATAACTACCCAAGGAGTCGTTACTTCATTATAAGCGTTTAATGCAAAAGGAAGCGAGGTTTCTATAAAATTTCTTATAGAACCTACTATATCCATGCCGAGCCAACTTCCATTTCCTAATAATTCTCTTATAGAACTTAAAAGCAATAAAGCTATAAAGAATCCGCAACCGTTTCCTAAAGCGTCAACTATGCTTGGAACTATTCCGTTTTTATTTGCAAAAGCTTCCGCTCTTCCTAATATAATACAGTTTACCGTTATTAAAGGAAGATAAGCTCCTAAAGCAAGAGATAAAGTATAGAATTTAGCTTTCATTATAATATCGGTTAATGTAACGAAAGCGGCTATAACTACAATGTATCCCATTATTCTAACTTCGTTTGCATAAGCTTTTTTCAAAATAGAAATTAAAGCGGAAGAACAAACCAAAACGAATATTGTGGCAACGGACATACCGATAGCGTTTTCTACGCTGCTCGTCACCGCCAAACTAGGACACATGCCAAGAATCTGAACGAAAGTAGGATTATTTTTCCATACTCCGTCTATAAATACATCAGAATTTTTCATAATATTTAACCTTTATTTAATTTTAATGATTTATAATTATATTAACATAAATATTTATTTTTTCAAGTATTTATTTTTTAATAATAACTATCTTTTATTTATTTACAGAATTAAAAACTATAAAAATAAAGCGATATAAATTTGGAACAAATTAAGAATATTAAAAAATCATTTTACATTTTAACAAATAAAATTATTCTTGATAATTAATGGGCAAGTTTTAATTATATAGAAAAAGCAAAGTATTATTCTATATTATTATTTTTAATATTTGTGAAAGATAAACTATTTACTTTGGTTAAAATTAATAAAGAAAAAATAAAAAATGCAGACTCACAAAAGTCATCAGTTTCACTAATCAATTTTATTGTCTAAAAAACGCTTTATTTTTATCTTTATGATTAGACTTTGTAATCTATTTTTAGATGTATTTTTACTTTTTTAATTTTGCATTCTTTGATATTATTTTAAAGAATAAAATTTATAATTATAATTTTACCCGTATATTGCAGATTAAGTATTTTTTAGAAGTATCTATTTATATTAAATTTTTTATTAGAGGTATGCATTTCTATTGAAAATAATATAATTTAAAATACAATTCTATAAAAAATTTTATAAATCAAGAGGTTTAAAAATGATTAAAATAGTCGCTAAAAATACGGTTAAAAAAGAAAATAAAGCGGATTTTATAAATACGGCAAAAGAGCTTATAGAAAAAAGCAGATCGGAAGAAGGATGTATATCCTACACTCTTAACGAAAATTTAGACGGAAAATACTTAACATATTTTTTATGCAATTGTAAAAAGAGTTTTATTTTAATTATTTAGTTTCATTAAATAAATTTTATAAAAAGTGGTTTGCCATGTATCACTCTGTGTTCCGTTGTCGAGTTATGGCGAGAATTAAATGGTAGAAGAAAAAAATTAAAAATTTGCCAAATATAAAAGATTTATTGCTAAACCTATTTTTATAAATTAATCCGATTTTGCTTAAAAATTTATTCGACTTGCTTTCAGCTAACTAAAAAGAATAATTTTAATTTTTAAATAAAAAATAATTTTAAATTTTTAAAATAATGTATTAAATGTAGTATAATCTTATGATTTACAAAAAATGTAATAAAATTTTTTCTATTTTTTGTTAAATATTATTTGACATATATTGTAAAATAAATTATAATTATAATATAATAAATAATTAAGCGAAGATTAAAACATTATGGAACAAAAATTTTTAAGAGATAAAATAAGAGATTTAGGTTTAAGGTTAATCGACTTGTCAGAATATTTAGAAGTATCGCGCCCGACTATGTATAAATATATAGAACTTTACGAACAAGGACATAAAGGCGAGATAAATCCTAAAGTATTAAGTTTATTTGATTATATAGAAAAAAACGATTCGACTATAAGTAAAAATAATGTAATAAATTTTATACTTAATAATATTGTTAGAGTTGAAGCTGAAAATATTAGCAAAAATGAGGATAAAAAAATAAAAATAAAAAACATATTAAAAAAAGAAAATAAATCCAAAGAAGATTTTATATATATGCTTACGGAAGATAATTTTTTTGACCCGATTTTAGATTATTTAATGGAATGTAAAAAATTGTCCGATAAAAAATTGTCGGCGGAGAATAAAGAATTCATTAAACCGCTTGAAGATTTATATAAAACTCAAGGATTTAAAATAAAATTAAAAAAAGGAGGCTCAAGATGAGTCAAAGATTTCTTAAAATTAAAAATTTCAAAAATATTGGTATAACCAAAGAGGAAGACCAATGGGAAAGACTTTATTTAAATAATAGTTTGGATAAAGACAAAATTGGCGAATTGATTATTTTGATAGGCGAGAATAATGTCGGAAAATCGAATATTTTAGACGCTATCAATACTATTAGCCTTGCTTCAAAATCTGAAAAATCTCAAAACTTTAAAAATTGCATACCCGATTTTATGGGTTATAACGACTGCTTTCCAAAATTGAAATTGGTTTATAAGGACGATGAAAATAATTCTGAAGATGAAGATAAAAATAATTCTTATGATTTAGAATTGAATATAGACGAAGAGGGAAATGCAGAATTGTTAAATAACCTTCCTAAAGATACAAAAATAATAGAACCTCAATTAACTTTAGATAAAATTACAGAAGAGTTTAAATCAAAATTTTCTTCATATACTAAAGAAATAATGAAATATGGATATACTGAAAGACTTGATATTATTAAAAAAGATTATGACGATATAATTGATAGTAAAGAAAATATAAATACCAAATATGAAAAATTAAAAGGATTGTATGCAAGATTAGCAGAGTTTTTTAGATATTTTGTGGATTATTACAACGGTAGAGTTGGTTATAGTCTACAGATAAAAGAATTAACATTTATTGATTTGGACACTATTGCTTATATAAAGCAAAAAGATGTGGATATAATAAAAGAAAAATACGATATAGATTTTATTCCAAATATAGTTTTATATAAAGAAGAACATATTAAGGACGAAGATTTAATAACCACGCCAGAAGAAATTAAAGATTCAAAATTTTTTAATTCCCTATTCAAAGCTATAGGAAAACCAATATCTACCGTTAAAACTAATTATGAAAAATCTAACCCAGCCTTTATCAAAAAATATCAAGAAAATATAAATAAAAGATTAAAAGATATAGTAAATGACAGGTTTAATGAATTATTTTTTCAAAAATCAGAACTAGAAACTTTATAAACTACTCAAAATTATGATTTTTCTATAGAGTTAGAAGAAAATAGAATATATTTATCTATATGTAAAAATGACGAAGTATTGACTTTATCCAAACAATCTGTAGGTTTCAAATGGTTTTTCAATTTCTTCTTTAATTTTCTATATACTAACGAATTGAAAGCGGGCGATATAGTTTTGATGGACGAGCCTGAAATTCATTTGTCTATCCCTGGCAGAAGAGATTTGAGAAAATTTATTAAGAAATTTGCAAAAGATACGGGAATAACTTTTATCGCTACGACTCATAATCCTTCGTTTGTCGATATAGATTATTTGGACGAATTAAGAATTATAAAAAATAATAAAGACGGAATAGGCGTTAAAATTCAAAGTAATTTTTCCGCATTAGCGGACGATGAGGTAGACACTCTCGACTCTATAATCAATAGTTTTGGAATATTGAGAAGCGACCTAACAAGAGAATATAAAATTATATTTGTCGAAGGAATCACGGATTATAATTATTTGACTGCATTCAAATTATTATATAATAAAGATAAAGAAGATAAAAAAGAATATGATAAAAAATTAAATATAGTTTTTATTCCAATTTATGGGTTAGGTAAAGACGATAACGAAATGGAGAAAAAACTTGATAAATTAATTCAATTCAAAGACGCTATTCTTTTAACTGACGGAGATACAAGAGGAAACGCATTTAAAAAATTATGCGACAATGAAAAACTTAAAGGTAGGTTAACCGTTATTCAAGTAACGGAAATAGAAAATTCATTTAAAAATATAGAAAATCTATTTGCGCAAAGCGATAAAGAAAAATTTAAAGATATTATAGAAAATAAAGGTATTGAAAAATCGTCTCCATTTAAAAATTCTATAGCTCAATTAGAATTAGACGCGAAGACTATAGAGAATTTTAATAAAGTTTTGGAATATTTAAATGAAATGAGTTAAAATATTTATACGCTCTTTAATTTAGTTATTTATATAAAGGCTATTATAACTTATGATAGCCTTTTAAATATTTTTTATTAAATATTATTTTTCAAATTCTTTCCTAATATTTATTTAGATTTAATCAAACCTTCTTTAAGAATATTAATAGCTTTTTTAATCTTAAATTAAATAAAAAATATAAATAAAGTTAGTATTTCAAAATTAGGTTAAAGCTCGATTTTAACAAAACATTAACACTCGGAATTTATAATTTATTTTATATATTTCTATTGAAAATAATATAATTTAAAATACAATTCTATAAAAAATTTTATAAATCAAGAGGTTTAAAAATGATTAAAATAGTCGCTAAAAATACGGTTAAAAAAGAAAATAAAGCGGATTTTATAAATACGGCAAAAGAGCTTATAGAAAAAAGCAGAGCGGAAGAAGGATGTATATCCTACACTCTTAACGAGAGTTTAGACGGAAAATACTTAACATTTATAGAAGAATGGAAAGATGAAAAAGCTATAGAAATTCATAATAATTCGGAACATTTTAAGTCTATAGTTCCAAAATTATCACAATTTAAAGAAGGCGATATGGATGTTATTTTGTATAAAGAAATTTAATTTTCTATTGACATTAATTTAATTTAAATTATAATTGTTTAAAAATAATTCTAATATAATTTTAAAGAGGTTAAAGATGAAAAAATTATTTTTTATTGTATCTTTTATTATTTTTGTTTCATGTTCAAAAAGTAAAAATATGGATGCCGTTTATGTTAATTTGGGAGCTGAACCTAAAACTATAGACCCAGCTTTGAATATAACTTTGCAAGGCTCGACTTATGTTACGCATTTATTTGAATGTTTAACTACAAAATATAAAGACATTGCAATTCAGCCAGGCGCTGCAGAAAGTTGGGATATTTCAGAAGACGGTTTAACTTATATATTTCATTTAAGAACAAACGGAAAATGGTCGGACGGAAAAACTTTAACTGCAAAAGATTTTGAATATTCTTGGAAAAGAGTCGTAAATCCCGATACGGCAAGCGAGCCAAGTTATTTATTTGAACCTATACTTAATTTTTCTAATGTTAACGCGGGAAAAATGGATGTAGAAGAATTTGGAGTTAAGGCTTTGGACGATTTTACTTTAGAGGTTAAATTGGAATATCCAACGGCGTATTTTTTGGAATTGGTTAATTTGCCAGTATTTTCGCCCGTTAGAAAAGATATTGTTGAAAAAAATCCAGACGATTGGACTATAAATCCAGAAACTTGTATAGGAAACGGCGCTTTTAAATTGTTGGAAAGAAAACCAGACGAAAGCATAACCGTTGTAAAAAATACTAATTATTGGAATAAAGATACTATAGTAGCCGAAAAAATAAAATTTGTTTTAATGGATAATCCTAATTCTGCAGTTGCGGGAGTAAAAGAGGGAATTTTGCATTTTTCCGACACTTTTCCTTGGAAGGATATTGACAGTTTGAAAGAAGAAGGTTTAATAGATATTGCCACAAGAATTGGAACGGTATATTACGCCTTAAATACTACAAACGAAACCTTGAAAGATAAAAGAGTTAGAAAAGCTTTATCTTTGGCTATAGATAGAAATTATATAATTGAAAATATAGTTAAATCTGGAAAACCTGCGGGAGCTTTAGTGCCGAGAGGAGTGACGGATGTCGAAGGAGATTTTAGAGAAAACGCGGGAGAATATATAAGCGTTGCCCCTGAAGATTACGATAGCAATGTAGCGGAAGCGAAAAGATTAATGGCTGAAGCTGGATATCCGAACGGAGATAATTTTCCCGTATTAGAATTTTATCTTACTTTTAATAACGATATTCCAATGTTCGAAGCCGTGCAAAATATGTGGAAGGTTAATTTGGGAATAGATATTAAACTTACTCAAATGGAATTTGCGCCTTTTATTAACACTTTTAGAACGGAAAGAAATTATACTATGGCTGGAGCGAGTTGGACGGGAAGCTATAACGACCCTACGACTTTTTTAGGAATGTTCGTAAGTTATTCTTATAAAAATCATTCTTTATTTACGAATAAAGCTTTTGACGATGAAATTCTTACGGCTTCAAAAACTATAGACCAAAATATAAGAATGCCCGCTTTACATAGAGCGGAAAAAATTCTTATAGAAGACGAAGCGGTTATAATTCCTATTTATTATTTTGAGCCGCCTGTATTGAAAAGTCCGAATTTGAAAGATGTTTTTTATATTCCGTTTGCGCAATATAAATTTTCTTATTCTTATTTGGAAAAATAATTATTATTTGAGATTTATATTGTTTCAAAATTAAGTTATACTACGAGTTCAAGTATAATAATAATTTAATTTTCATTGGTTAGTTTATTTAATTCATTTATTATTTTTAATATATTTTCATTAGTCAAATAGCTTGTCAATAATTGAATATCGTTGCTTGTAGTTCTGTATTTGTTTTGATTGCCTTCAAGGGTGATAGTTTTGATAATCGTTTCAGTTAGGATATTATGAATGAAAAAATCCCCGATAATTCTGTAGACTTAATATATTTAGCCCCGCATTTTAATTCTCTTCACTCAAAATATAAAAAATAATAAAGATTTTTATTAAGATTAATTGATAAAAAATATTATTTATTATATGATTTAGTAAATTGAGCAAATAAAGAATAAATAAAAAAATGAAAATATTAGCAATAGACACTTCATGCGATGACACTTCTGTCGCTATAGTCGAAAACGGAAATAAAGTTTTGTCTTCTGTTTTAAGTTCTTCAATAGAAGAATATAAAGAATTTCAAGGAGTTGTTCCCGAAATAGCTGCAAGAAAACATATAGAAGCTATTATTTATGTTATCGATAAGGCTTTAAAAGACGCTAATATTAAATTAGAAGATATAGATTTATTTGCAGTGACGAATAGACCTGGACTTTTAGGTTCGCTTTTAGTCGGAGTTGGCGCAGCTAAAGGTTTGGCATTTGCTATGCAAAAACCTTTAATAGCTTTGGACCATATAGCAGCTCACATTTATTCGCCTCATCTTACTAACGAAATAGATTTTCCCTATATAGCTTTGGTTGTTTCGGGCGGACATACTATAATAACGGAAGTTCATTCGCATGGAGAATATAAAATTATTGGAACAACTTTAGACGATGCGGTTGGAGAGGCTTATGATAAAGTTTCAAAATTTTTAAATTTAGGTTATCCTGGCGGACCTATAATAGATAAACTCGCTCAAAAAGGAGATAAAAACGCGATTAAATATCCTTTAATACTTTTAAGCGGAGCGGATGAATTTAATTTTTCTTATAGCGGATTAAAAACGGCATGCGTTTATTCTACAAAAAAATATTTGAAAGAAGGATACGAAGCGACAAACGAAAATATAGCCGCCGCATTTCAAATAAGCGCAATAGAACCTTTATATATAAAAACTTTAAAATATGTTGAGATAAGCGGAATTAAAAGAGTGGCTATTTCGGGCGGAGTGGCATGCAATAGTTATTTGAGAGAGAGATTTTCAAACTCAAAAGATTTTGAATATTATTTACCCGAATTAAAATATACGACAGATAATGCAGCAATGGTTGGCGGATTAGCGTATTATATGAAAGATAAACAAGAATATGCCGATTATAATTTGGATTGTTTTTCAAGAGTTCTAAATAAAAAATATAATAAAAAAATTAAAAAATAATTAAAAAATATATTTATGAATAAAATTATTAAATTAAGGACTTCCTCAAAATAAATTAAAGAAGTCCTTTTTATTTTAATAGTTTAATCAGCGAGCGCCAAATAGCCAAATTAATCCCATAGGAACAATCTCAATATATGTGATAATAAATAATGCGATTGTAAGAGCTATAATGTAAGGAATGCAAGCTTTCGATATTTGCTCAAATGTAAGCGTTTTACTCATACCGCAAGCCACATATAAACAATTTCCAACGGGAGGAGTAATCATACCGACTCCAAGATTAACTATCATAACGATACCAACAAGATAAGGGTCTACTCCAACTTTCGTCATAATAGGCAATAAAATCGGTGTGAAAAGAGCTATAGCGGAAACGGCATTAAGAAACATACCAGCTATAAGCAAAATAATATTAAATAATAAAAGCAATATTATTTTACTTGTCGTAATAGATAACATAGCTTCAGCTAATGCATGAGGAATATTGCCTCGCGTGAGAACTACGCTAAATGTTTGAACGCTTCCAAGCACTAACATAATAGTTCCAGAACCAACCGCAGTATTGATTAATACATTTGGCAAATCGCTCCATTTAAATGTTTTGTAAATCCATTTGGCGCAAATAAAACCGTATATAGCGGCTATAGCTCCGCTTTCCGTTGGAGTAAATAAACCCGTGTAAATACCTCCAAGAATAATAATAGGCATTACTAAAGCCCAAATACTTTGAACAAAAACTTTGACGCCCTCTCTTAAAGTAGGTTTTTCGCCCATAGATTTAATATTTGGATTTTTCTTTACATAATAATTAGCGTAAATTATCATAAAAATAGCCATTAAAATACCTGGACCAAATCCTGCAAGAAATAGAGTGCCAACCGATACTTCGGCTAAAACCGCATAGGATACCATGCCTACGCTCGGCGGTATTATCTGCCCAAGAGTTCCAGCGGCGGCAGCCGTTGCAAGAGTAAAATCTTCGTCATAGCCGTTTTTAATCATTTCTGGAGCCATAACGCCGCCGATAGCCGCAGTTGTAGCTGGAGAAGAACCCGATATAGCCGCAAAGAAAGCGCTAGCTAAAATAGTGATATAAGATAGAGAGCCTTTGCTTTTTCTACAAAATAAACCGATAAAGTCTACTATTTTTTTACTTAATCCGCCATCGCACATTAAGTTTCCGCAAAGTATAAATAATGGAATAGCCATAAGCTGATAGGAAGTCATACCCGAAAACATAGTTTGAGCTACTACCATTAAATTCATACGCATTCCGCACATTATAATAGTGCAAACCGCTGCAAGTCCGAGACTAGCGGCTATTGGCGTTCCTATAAGAAGTAAAACAACAAAAGAACCAAAAAGCCATCCAATCATATTACTCCACCTCCTCTGCAATTTGTTCTGCAGTTTTTGGCGTGTCGGATTTTTTATCGTCTAATCCGAATAAACCTAAAAAAGCCAAATAGACGAAATAAAGAGTTAAAAACCCGATACCTATTAACATTATTATATAAATAACGCCGATAGACCATTTAAGCACGGGCGTAGTCTGTCGCATTAAACTTGGCATACGCAATATACAAAAATAAATTGCAATGAAGTAGAATGCGGCTGCAGCCATATAACTAATAAATTTTAGAGTTCTTTGAATAGGAATTGGAAAAAACTTGCGAACTAACTCAACTCCAAGCATTTTTCCCTTGCGAGCAATCGCATAACATCCGAATGTTGTAGACCAAAGAAAAAAGTATTGACTCATTTCGGTAGTCCAATTTATTGAGAAACGGAAAGTTCTTGCCACCACTTGAAGAAAAACGCAAATTAGCATAGAGGCGATACAAAATCCAGCCAAATAACTAATCGGTTTATCAAGAGCTTTCCAAACATTTTCAATTTTTTGCATTTAAAATCCTCCGATTAATATTATTTTGAAACTTTTGATTTAGCTTTTTCAACGGCGTCAATATACGGTTTCAAATCTGTATTGCGATATTTATCATAAACGCCAGCAACGGCTTTTTTGAAAGGACTTAAATCGTCAATATAAGAAACCACAATATCCGCTCCTTCAGAAAGCACTTTTTCAAGTTGTTGTTCTTCGGTTTCTTGAGCAACCTGTCTTTGATAGATTGAAGAATCGTCAAAAGCTTTTTGAAGTTCGTTTTTTTGTTCTTCGGAAAGTTCGTTATAAAGAGCTAAATTCATTCCGACAGGCTCAACGCTGAATACATGGCGAGTCATAGAAAAATAGCGATTTACTTCAAAATATTTATTATTAATATAATTATTTTGAGGATTTTCTTGACCGTCAACCGTTTTCATTTGAAGAGCTGTAAATATTTCCGAATTAGCAAGAGGAACAGGTTGCATTCCTAAAGCTTCCATCATATCGGAAAATACTTGACTTTCGGCGATACGAATACTTAAACCTTTAAGGTCTTCAACTTTTTTGATAGGACGCTTACCATTTGAAACATTACGCCAACCATTATACCAATAACCGAGTAACTTTATTCCCGCTTCTTCGCAAGCGTCATAAAATATTTTGCATTCTTCAGAATCCATTACTGCAAACGCCTGCTCCGCGCTATCGAATAGATAAGGAAGATTTAACGCTTCAAACGAAGTAACAACATTGCCTACGCTTGATGGATTTTCGATAAATATATCGATTGTTCCAAGCGCTGTGCCTTCCACAGACTTTGAACCTGCCGCAAGTTGATTAGCGGGATAAATTGCGAGCTTCATCGAGCCTTTTGAATATTCTTGCAATTTTTTGTCAAAATATTCTGCGCCTAATTGATATGGATGCGAAGATGAACCGCTATGATGAACTGAAAATTCATACGATTTTTCTTCGTCTCCGCCTTTTGAACAAGAAACTGCAATTGCTACAAACATTGAAACGAATACAATGAATGTAAATAATACAACTTTTTTCATTTTAATTTTCTCCTTTTTTGTTTAATAAATTGTATTTAAATCCGCAAAGATTTTCTTTAGAAATCTTTGAAAATTTACAAAAATTAAAATATGTTTTTAAAGTCGATAAAAATATAGACTTAAAGAAATTTTTTAATCGTATAGAAAAACGATTTAGTATATAAAATATTTTTAATAATTTTTTGAAATGTCGATAAACGCTATTTAGAATATAATAATGGTTCTGTTCTGTTCTGTTCTGTTCAACATAGTTACAGTGTTTCTAAATCTCATATAAATTACCCATTAATTTTTATAATTTATTTTATTTACATTCAAATTATACAATATTAAAAAAATATGTCAAGCGTTATAATTAAAATAATATTGAGTTTTTTTATTTTTAAATTAAACTTAAATAATATTTATTAAAATTAAAACATTTTTTATTAAATTTAAATTATGGAAAAGTTAAAAAAATTAAGAGACGAAATAGACGATATTGACAAGCAAATAGTCGAGCTAATCGAAAAAAGAATGAAAGCGAGCGTTAAAGTAGGCGAGCTTAAAAAAGAAAATAATATTCCCGTTTTTGACGCTGAAAGAGAAAAAGAATTAATAGAAGAAAAAATAAAATTATTAAAAAATAAAGATTTGTCGAATCTTATAATCACAATTTATAACGATATAATGTCGGTTTCAAAATCATTGCAAAAAAATTTAATCGAAAAAGATAATAAAAATAAAATTAATAAAAAAATAGATTCTAATAAAATTGTAGCTTATCAAGGACGAGAAGGCGGAAACGGATATGAAGCGGCTAAAAAATTTTTTAATAATAAAAATAAATTAATAAATAAAGCGAGTTTTGAAGATGTTCTTGAAAGCATAAGAAATAAAGAAAGCTATTATGGAATTCTGCCTCTTGAAAATTCTTCTACGGGAATGGTTAATGAAGTTTTAGATATACTTGTTCTTTATAATTGCAAAATAGTCGGAGAGATTTATCTTCCGATAGAATACGGACTTATGGCAAAAAAAAGAGATAAAATAAAAGATATAAAAAAAGTTATCTCTCATCCGCAAGCGTTAAAGCAATGTTCGGATTTTATAAAGAAAAATAATTTTGAAGAATTAACTGCAAGCAATACGGCTGAAGCGGCTTATATAGTTTCAAAAAGCGAAGATAATTCTTTAGCTTCGATATCGAATAAAAACGCTGCAAAAATTTATAATTTGAAAATTTTAAAAGAAAATATAGAAAATATAAAAGGAAATACGACAAGATTTATTATAGTTTCAAATTACGATAACGCTCTTAAAAACGGAAATAAAATGACTATAAGATTTTTGCTTCCGCATGAAAACGGCTCTTTGGCAAACGCTCTTTTAAAACTAAAAAATTTTAATTTGACATCAATCGTAAGTCGTCCGCATAGAGAGAGAAAATGGCAATATTATTTTTATATCGATATGACAGGAAATTTTGACGAATCTACTTTATACGATTTTAAAAATTCCGTTGAAAATTTTACCATACTTGGAATATACGATGAATAATAAAATAGAAAAGAAAAAAACTTTATTTATAATAGGTTTGCCAGGCTGCGGTAAAACTACTTTATCAAAAATTCTAGCTAAATATTTGAATTATAATTTTTACGATATGGATTTAATAATAGAAGAAAAAGAAAAAATGAAGATAAGTCAAATATTTGAAATACGCGGAGAAAAATATTTTAGAGAAAAAGAAAGCGAGATTTTAGAAGAGTTAAGCGAATTAAAAAACGCCGTTATATCGACAGGCGGCGGAATAATATTGTCTCAAAAAAATAGAGAGATAATGAAAAAAAAAGGAATAACGATTTTTATAAATAGAAATCCCGAAATTCTTATTAACAATATAGACGCAAGCGAAAGACCTTTATTAACTAAAGATAAAAATAAATTAATCGAATTATCGAAAGAGCGCGAACCTTTATATAGAGAAACCGCCGATATAATATTTACTCATAACGCTTGGGAAGAAAATATTGAAGAAACTTTTAATATATTTTACGATTATATAAAAAATGAAATTTCTTTATCAAATTAAATTGAGTTTGTATATCAAAATGGGCTTGCGTATTTAATTATAGCAAGCCCTAAATTTTTATACTAAATTATCTTCTTTTAGAAACAACCTTTTTCTTTTATAAAAAGCCTTTATTTTTTTATAAATTATAACATAAATTACATTAAAATAAAATTTATTTTTGAAATCTAATTAATTAAAATTAATGAGAATTATATTTTTTATAAAAAATAACCCCGCCATTAAAAGCAGGGTTATTTATATAGATTAATATTTTTTATATATTATCTTCCTATAATCTCTCTTAATTTTACTTTTCTATCTTCAAGTTTAGATTTTGTCAAAGCGTCAGCGGTAGCTATAGCGGCTCTTGCTGCTTCTCCCGTAAGTAACGGTTTAAACTCTTTATCAGATTTTTTTCCGTGTAAGATTTTATTAAAATATTTCATTTCATTTTTCATTATGCTATGCAACCAAAGAGGAGGTTTTTTCCCTGGTTTGCCATACATAATAGCGCCGTCCATTTCCGTTCCATGATATATTTTAGTTCTATCGTTATCTTCTTCTTTAGATTCATGTATTAAAAAATATTTTTCCTTTCCGTTAACTTTTAAAGTTCCGCCGCAATTACACATGTCTAATTTAATAGCTCCTTTTGTTCCCTGAATAAGCACATAATGTTCAGTCCAACGAAATGCAGAACCCCATTCGCAAATAGCAAACCTATTATTTTTAAATTCCATATTAATAAAAAGCATATCATCTTCGTCTCCAAATCCTTTACCTTTATGAGCCACATTTCCGCCTGTCATAGTTACAGTTTCTGGCATGCCTCCCATTATAAATTGCACGCAATCTAATTCATGTATATGATGATATAAATGTCCGCCTGATTTTTCTTTTATCTTTTTCCATGAAATATCAGATTGCATTTCTTCCCAACCGTTCCTTGCCGAATGACAATAAAGTATATCGCCAATTACCCCTTCGTTAATTAGTTTTTTAGCGTAGCGAACTCCTTTAAAAAAATTCATTACATGTCCAGCCATAAATATTACTTTATTTTTATGACAGGCAGACACCATTTCGTCACAATCTTTATATGATAGAGCGATAGGTTTTTCGCAGAACACATTTATTTTATGTTCGGCGGCTTTAATTACGGGTTCTTTATGTAAATAGTTTGGAGTGGCAACTATAACGGCGTTAATATCTTTTCTACTATATAAAGCGTCTAAATTTGTTTCTAAATCGCATTTTAATTCTTTTGATATTGTTTCGCCATTTTCAGGGTCTAATATCGCTATAACTTTAGCCCCTTTCTCTTTATTGATAATTCTTCCAAGTTCCGCTCCAAAATATCCCGTTCCTACTATTACATATCCTATAGTTTTCATTTTTATTTCTCCTATATATTTTATTTTATAGAACCTTCAGTTAGTCCTTTAGCTATGTTTTTTTGAATCAATATAAAAAATATAACGGACGGAACGACTACAAGAGTAGACGCTGCCATCATATCTCCCCAATTTAAAATTTCAGCCCCCTGCAAAGACCTAAATTTAACCGATACCGTCATCATTTCGGCGCTATTTATTAAAATTAAAGCGTATAAAAATTCATTCCATGCATTTATAAATGTATAAATAGCAGTCGCCACAATTCCTGGCGCTACCAAAGGCAATACTATACTAATAAATACTTGAAACTTATTAGCTCCGTCTACTCTAGCGGCTTCTTCAATTTCTATAGGAACAGTTTTGAAAAATCCCACAAGCATCCATACCGCATAGGGAACGCTGAAAGACAAATAAACTATAACAAGACCTATTCTAGTATTAACCAAACCAAATTTTGCCATTACTAACGAATATGGTATAGCAAGTAAAATAGGCGGAAAAAGATAAGTCGTAATAAGAGCTTTCGACATTATCTTTCCTAATTTAGGAAAAAATCTAACTATTCCATAGGCAGCCATACTTGAAATTATTATAGCGATTGTTGTCGTAAATAACGCTATGATTACGCTATTTACTATATTCTTTGAAAATTCTAAATCTTTAATTACATGGATAAAATTATCAAGTGTGAAATTTTTTGGCAAAAGATTTGTAGGATACGAAGTTAATTCTATATTTGTTTTTACCGAACAGAGCAATATCCAAATAAATGGAAAAACTGAAATGATAGATAATATAATTAAATATATATGACATAATATATCGCCTATAAATGTATTTTTATTAAATTTAATCATTTATCCTCCTTCTCCCAATTAGAAATTACTATAAAATAAATAAAGCATATAGTTAAAAGGAATAATAAAAGCATAACTGTTACAGCGGATGATTTACCAAGCAATTTTGTTCCCCAACCGATTTTATATGCATAAATAGGTATTGTCATAGTTTTATTAGCGGGTCCTCCGCCTGTAAGCAAGTAAATTATATCGAAATTATTAAAAATCCAAATCGTGCGTAAAACAACTAAAAGTCCAACGACTATTTTTATATGCGGAAAAGTTATATACAAAAATTGTTGATATCTTTTAGCTCCGTCAATTTGCGCAGCCTCGTATTGGTCTTGAGGTATAGTTTGTAAAGCGGATAAAACATTAATCATAATCATAGACGAACCGAACCATACATTTATAAATATTAATGTTAAGAATACGATATTGCTGTCGCTTAAAAATTGAGGAAGTTCATTCGTAATTCCCAATTGAACCAATAAATTTGGAATAAACCCCGAAACTCCGTTAAATATCCATTTCCATGATAAAGCTATAATTATCGATGGAAATGCCCAAGGAATTATCATTAAAGTTCTATAAATAGATTTGAAATGTTTTACTCTATTAATGCATAATGCGGATGTGAATCCTATAAAAATTTGTCCCGATAAAGAGATGACAGTCCAAATAATAGAATTTAAAAAAGCATAGAAAAATTGAGCGTCTTTTAGCACTTCATAATAATTCTTTAATCCTATAAAATCGTATGTAGGCTTTATTAAATGTTTAGTAGTAAAACTATAATATAAACTTGAAAAAATAGGATATATCAATAAAGTTATTACTATAATTAACGCTGGAACAATAAATATCCATCTTGCATAATCAAATTTTATAATTTTTCTCATATAATTTTCTCCACAAAATTTATATAGTTTATTTATTGACGATATATTTTATATAATTCAATTAATACTACTAAATAAATTATTAAATTGATTCTCCGCTTCTTTAGCCGCTTTATACACATCTTCTCCGTTTACAATAATTCTTTGAAACATATCCTCTATTATACTTTGAGAAGTTAATAAACCAGCCTGGACGCTTGGTCCTCTTTCAAATCCTATGGCAGTTCCTATATTCATTGCTTTTGTAATAACTTTTTCAGCATTTGCAAATTTTTTAATAGTTTCGTTTGATTGATATTTAGGCATATCGGAAATTCCTGTTATAGAAGGAAGCATACCAACAGGAGTTGACTCTAAAAATTCAATATATGTATCGGTTTCATATAACTTTTGTATAAACGCTTTGCATACTTCAGGATATTTAGAATTTTTCCAAATTACTATAGGTATATTAGAGGTTACGGCACTATAATCGGGGTCATTAATATTCAATTTAGGAAGAGGAGCGCAGTCTATATAATCTACAAGTTGAGGCGAGTTAATCTGAACCCCGCTGATTTGAAATCCCGAATTAAAATCAAATGCAGTTTTTCCCTGATAGTATAAATTAGCTTGGTCTAAAGTTATATAATTAACAGAATCTTTAGGGGAACAATTACTATAAATATCTACCCAAAATTTAATCCCGTCTATTGCAGCTTTACTTGTTAGATTAGCTTTTAAATCTTCTGTTAAAAGGCTTTCGCCAGCGCTTCTTACATAAATATGTAAAAATAATGTAGCCATAAAATCGCCCGAACCGCATGGGAACGAACAACCATATATTCCGTTTTTTGTTAATATTTTTGCAGCTTTTCTAAATTCTTCCCAAGTTTTAGGAACTTCAAGCCCAGCATTTTTTAATAAATCTTTTCTTATCCACATAACATGAGAATGAGAATATAAAGGTATAGAATAACATTTCCCATTTTTTTGCCCTTCTTTTAAAGATGCCTCAGCAAAGCTACTTCTGCCTATTTCATCAATTAAATCGTCTATCGGTATTAAAGCGTCCGCATCCATTATCTCAACTACTTGAGCAGGCAATGCCGTAGACATATCGGGAACATTCCCAGATGCAAGTCCAGTTGTCCATTTTGTATAAAAATCAGCCCAAGAAAATATTTCTATTTTTATATTTACTTTTGGATTGTCTTTCATAAATTGTTCTGCAACTTTCTGTATAACTTCTAATCTCTTACCTTGCGTGAAAGAATGCCAGAATGTTATATTGCCTTTTAGCTCTCCAGAGATATTAGCGTTATTATCTTTTTGATTACAACCTACAAATATGCTCGCCACTAAAACAACCAAGATAAAAAATTTAATTTTCATAAAAAATGCCTCCAAATCTTTAATTATAATTATTTTATACTGCATATATTATAAATATTTTATTATGATTCAAGTAATTATAGATTCAAAAATAGCATTATAATCTCATTTTATAGTATTTATTATAAAAATGTTTCAATATTTGGCATATTTTGATATATTAAACATCTCTTCCCGCTTTACGATACTGATTAGGAGTAAGTCCGAATGACGATTTAAATTCTCGAATAAAATAATTAGTGTCTTCATAACCTACGATATACGCTATATCGTTAATATTTTCATTTTTCATTAATAGCATTTTAGCAGCCATTGATAATCTTATTTCTCTAATATATTGCATAGGAGTTTTTCCCATATTCTTTTTAAATAAACTACTAAATCTTTGCTTACTCAAACCTGCCATTTTAGACATTTTTTTAGGAGTGTATTTTTCTGTTGGATGTAAAATTATATAATCGGCAACTATTCTAATTCTTGGGTCAATTTGATTATGAAGTTTCATCTCTCTTTGTCTTATTCTTTCAATATCATATTTTTCATTTTCTATTTTCAATTTTTTTTGTAAAATATTAGATTCTGAACGCATAGATAAAGAACCTATTAACAAATTTAAATTTCCTCTGATAAAACATTTTTTAGCTCTTTGTTCCGTATGAAACCATTTATATATTTGTTTAAAATAAGAATCTTCGCCTTTATTTTCTAATATTCTTGGTATTCCGTATACTTTTCCTAAAATATCGTATCCTTGATAAATTACGGATGTAGTAAATCTTAAACTAAAAAATTTAAAAACATCTGAAATAGCCCGACATGACATTCTACTTTCTTTAGGTATATATACTATTTGATTCTCTTTTACTTTGATAGTTTTATCATTGATACAAAATTCCGCTTCGCCTTTAACAATATATCTTAACATATTATACGGTATAATGGATTCGGGATAAACCCATGCTCTTCCCATAGAATATAAATCTATGTATAAAAATGAAAATCTTATATCATTTGAAAAAGCCATAACAATATTTCATTATAAATGGACTTACATATTTAACTATATGCAAGCCCAAAATTTTTATACTAAATTATTTTCTTTTAGAAACAACCTTTTTCTTTGAAGCCGTTTTTTTATTTGTAGACTTCTTTTTTAATACTTTTTTAGCGTTTGATTTTTTAGCCGAAGCTTTTAAAGTTTTTCCCGCTTTTTTTACAGCCTTTTTTATATTTTTAGATGCTTTTTTAACGGCTTTATTTACCGTTTTTTTAGCGGTTTGTTTAGCTTTTTTCTTTTGTTCTATAACGCCTTGAGCTGCGGCAAGTCTAGCTATTGGCACTCTATAAGGAGAACAACTTACATAATTTAAACCTATATCATGGCAGAACATAACGGTGGCAGGGTCGCCTCCATGCTCTCCGCATATTCCTATAATAAGTTTTTTATTCGTTTCTCTTCCTTTGCTAACGGCTATTCTTAAAAGCTCCCCTATTCCTTCCTGGTCTAAAGATTGGAAAGGGTCTTTTTCGTATATTTCTTTATCGACATAATCTTTTAATAATTTGCCCGCATCGTCTCTTGAAAAACCTCCGCCCATTTGAGTTAAGTCGTTTGTTCCAAATGAAAAGAATTCCGCTTCTGTGGCAATTTTATCAGCTACTAAAGCGGCTCTTGGCACTTCTATCATAGTTCCAACTTTATAAGAAACTCTAACTCCTTCTTTTTCAAATACTTCTTCGGCTATTTTTATAATTCTATCTTTTATAATTTTTAGCTCTTTCAAAGTTCCAACCAAAGGAATCATTATTTCAGGATGAACTTTAACTCCATTTTTACTTACTTTAACCGCAGCTTCAATTATCGCTTTTGCCTGCATATCGTATATTTCAGGATAAGTTATACCAAGACGGCAACCTCTATGTCCAAGCATTGGGTTAACTTCATGCAAACTATCTCTTATCGCTCTTAATTTCTCGAAAGCTACTCCCATATCGTTTGATAATTCTTCTAATTGAGAATCTTCATGAGGAATAAACTCATGCAAAGGCGGGTCTAAAAGTCTAACCGTTACAGGATAACCGTCCATAGCTTTAAATATTCCTATAAAGTCTTCCATTTGCATTGGGAATAAATTATTCAAAGCTTCGTCATATAATCTTTTTGGCTCTCTATAAGCGTCTTTTAATTCGCTAACCAAATTATTTTTTCCCGCTCTTTCGGCTTCGTTTATTTGAGCTTGCAATTGTTTAACATCTTCGGCAACTAGTATTAATTGTCTAACGCTTTTAATTCTATCGGCATTAAAAAACATATGCTCCGTTCTGCATAATCCGATTCCTTCAGCTCCGAAACTTCGCGCTATTTGAGCATCATGAGGAGTGTCGGCATTTGTATGAACTTCCAATTTTCTTGTATCGTCAGCCCATTTCATAAGCTTTTTAAAATCTTCAGACATTTCGGCTTCTTTAGTCGCAACTTGTCCTAACATTACCTCGCCCGTAGAACCGTCTATTGAAATATAATCTCCTTCGTAAACCGTTTCATTTCCCACTTTCATGCTTTTTGAAGAATAATCTATATCCAAAGCGCTACATCCCGCAACGCAGCATTTTCCCATTCCTCTTGCAACAACGGCGGCATGAGATGTCGCTCCTCCTCTTGCCGTTAAAATACCTTCCGCGGCGTTCATACCTTTAATATCTTCTGGGCTTGTTTCTATTCTAACGAGTATTACATTTTCGCCTTCTTCTTTTTGTTTTTCCGCTCTATCCGCTGCAAATACTACTTTACCAACGGCGGCTCCAGGCGAAGCGTTTAATCCTTTTGCCAAAATCGTAGCTTCTTTTTTAGCTTCTGGGTCGAAAGTAGGATGCAAAAGCTGGTCTAAATCTGAAGGATTAACTCTCATTATAGCTTCTTCTTTTGAAATTATATTAGCTTCTGCAAGTTCAACCGCTATTCTAACCGCTGCGGCTGCCGTTCTTTTTCCGTTTCTTGTTTGAAGCATATAAAGTTTGCCTTCTTGAATCGTAAATTCCATATCTTGCATATCGCTATAATATTTTTCTAATTGATTTTTATAACTTACAAGCTGTTTATATACATTAGGCATAACCTCTTCAAGTGAAGGATATTTTCCTTTTCTTTCAAATTCGCTTATATTATTATTTTTAGCCCAATCTAAACTGCCTTCAAGAGTAATTTCTTGAGGAGTTCTTATTCCTGCAACGACATCTTCGCCTTGAGCGTTTATTAAAAACTCTCCGTAGAATTTATTTTCGCCCGTTGCTGGATTACGAGAAAAACAAACTCCCGTAGCCGAAGTATCGCCCATATTTCCAAATACCATTGCCTGAACATTAACCGCTGTTCCTAAAAGATTTCTTATATCATTTAATTTTCTATAGGCTTCGGCTCTTGGATTATTCCAACTTCTAAATACGGCGTTTATAGCATGCCATAATTGAACTTTCGGGTCTTCTGGGAAATCCTCTCCCATTTCTCTTTTATACATTTCTTTATATTTATCAACAACTTCTTTTAAGTCATCAACATTTAAATCTGTATCTTTAACTTCTTTTGCAGGTTTGCCTACTCTGGTAGCTATAGAATGTTTTGCATTGTCTAATATCTCTTCAAATTTATCATGGTCGACTCCCATAGCGACATCGCCAAACATTTGAATAAATCTTCTGTAAGCGTCCCATGCGAATCTTAGATTATTAGTTTTCTTAATCATTCCATTAACCACTTTTTCATTAATGCCCAAATTAAGAATAGTATCCATCATTCCTGGCATTGAGATTGCAGCTCCCGAACGAACAGAAACCAATAAAGGTTTTTCTTCGTTTCCGAATTCCATATTCATAGCTTTTTCAAGCTTCTTAATATTTTCGTCTACGAGTTTTTTCAAATCTTTCGGATACGATTTATTTTTAGAATAATAATCGCATACTTCGGTTGTGATTGTAAAACCCGCTGGAACTGGAACTTTGCTTTCCGTCATTTGAGCCAAACCCAAACCTTTACCACCTAAAAGCGCTTTAGTTTCTTTAGCTCCTTCCGACTTACCGTTCCCAAAAAAGTAAACCATTTTTTTTAATGCCATAATAAGCCCCCGTAAAATAATCTTATTAATATATATTTATTATATAGTTATTTTTTTTATTGTCAATTTTTATTTTAAAAAAATTTTATAATAATTAAAATTTTGAGATATATAAGTCGACAATTAAATATAGTATTCTTTAATTAAAATATATACTTAATTTTAAATTATTGTATAATATTGTAATTAGAAAATAAGGAATTATATGAAACTTAAAATTCATAATTTTATTATATTATTTTTTTTAATAATTATGATTATAACATGCCAAAGTTCTATAGTTATATCTAATAACCGAAGAAATGATAAAATAAATAATGCGGCTACAAATAATATAAGAACAAATATTATAGCAAATAATACGAGAACAAATAATATTGCAACAAATCAAGCTCAAAAAAATATACAACCGCAAATACAAATTGCATATCAGTATAGATTAACCGAAAGAGGAAAAATTTTAATAGTGCCTGAAAATATACTTTTTGAACAAAATAGCAGTAAAGTTAATGTCAATAGATACGAAAAAACAATAATATATGTTTCTTCTTTATTAGGATTAACAAATATTATGAATATAATTGTCGAAGGACATACGGATAATTCTAGACGAGAAAATGTTGATAATTCATCTTATAATTTAAGCAGAACTAACGATATATTATATTTATACGATAGCAAAAAAAATGAAACCGATTTATCATATTTGCGAGCTGTGGCTGTATCGTCATATTTAACAAACGCTATGAAAATAAAATTAATAAATATAGGCGTTCAGAATTTAATTAATCCTTATGATACTGACGCTTTAAATAGGAGAGTAGAGTTTATTATAATAGAAAATTCAAGCGATATTGATATTTATAATAATTATTTTAGGAATAATTGATTTAATATAGTATTTAAATAAAATTTACAATAATATATAATTTGACAATGAATATTTTTAATAGTTTAAAACTTTAACATTGTTTTTGTAGAGAGGTTATAGTGTATAATTCGGTTATTGGATATGCTTTTAAGATTATAAAAGGCAATATGTTTTTTTCGGTAATAATGTTTATTATAATATCCCAGTTGATGGTTGTAAATTCAATTTTTAGTTTAGTTTGGAAATACGAAATATTAATACAACAAGAAATTAATTTTTTTAGGCAATTTTCAATTTATTCTTTGTATATATTTATTTTTATATTGTCTTTTTTATTATCTACATTATCGAGCATATATATTTTTTCAAGAAATAGAAGAATGTTCTCAACTTTAAGAATATTCGGTTCAAACAAGTCGGAAGTTAGAAGATTGTATAGCGTATTAAGTCTTTTATATCCTCTAATATCTCTTTTTATATGCATTATAGAAGATTTAATTTTATATATAAGATATAGAGGCGTAATTTCAAACGCTTTAGAAACTATAGAAATGTCCGATATATTCAGCGGAGCTTTTTTAATATTATGCGCAAATATAGTTTTGATTTTATTTTTTATGTTCGGGGCTTTTATTACGAATTCTATTCTTTTAAATCGAGACCCTTATGAAGACTTAAGGGGGACGCTATGAATATAAAAATTATCAATGTTTCTAAAACATTTAATTTTGGAGTTAATAAATTTAAAGCCTGCGAAAATATAAGTTTGGATATAAATCAAGGCGATTTTATAAGTCTTGTCGGACATACGGGAAGTGGAAAAAGCACTTTATTAAGCATAATCGGAGGAATATTAAAACCGAGTGAAGGCTCTATTTATTACGATTCTTATAAATTAGATAATCCTTCCGAAGAAATTTTATCAAGTTTTAGAAGAGAATATTTTTCTTATATTTTTCAATATCCCGTTATAGTTCCAACTTTAACGGTTATAGATAATATTTTAATGCCTCTTTCTTTTAAGCATAAAATAACCGAAGAGAAAATAAAACAAACTAAAAAAAATATAGAATTATTTTCGCTTAAAGAAAAAACTTATTTAAAATCTTCAAACCTTTCGGGCGGAGAGATGAAAAAAGTTTCCGTTTTAAGAGCTTTAGCTTACGGTTGCAAATGCTTAATAGCGGACGAGCCAACGAGCGATTTGGACCCTTCTACAACAAAAACTCTAATGGAAATATTTGCCGAATTAAACAGAAATGGAACTACTATAGTTATGGTTACTCATGCTCATAATATAGCGGCGCATGCGAATAATGTTTATGAAATGTCAGACGGTAAAATAGTTCGATGCCTAAAATAAAATACGAATTTTAAATTTGTTTTATAAAATATATTATGATATAATAATTAAAATAAATTTTTTAGAGAATTTTATGTCGGAAAAAATATTTTTATATATTATAATAGGTATTATTTGGGCGATTATAAGTCTTATCAATCAGGCTAATAAAAAACAAACAAAAAAACAAAAAAAATATAATAATAAAAAAATAGAAGACGAGGAAGAAATTTTTAAAAATCTAAATAATACTTTAAATAGTGAAAAAACAATTGATAATCCGAAAGTTGAAAAAGTTAAAGAAAAAGAAAATAAAATTTATGAAACATCCAATAAAGAAAAAGAAATACTTGAATTGCAAAAAAAATATAATTCTATCATAAACGACAATAAAAATATAATAGAAAGCATTGATACAATTAATTTGGTTTCGGATAAATCGGATAAAAAAACAAATAATATAAATAATATTATTTCTTCGTTAAATATAAAAAACGCTATAATTTACAATGCAATACTTGAGCCTAAAAGATTAAATTACAGACGAATTAAAAAAAGTTAAGAGAGTTAAAATAATGCAATCATTTGAAGAATTGATTTCAATAGTTAAAAAATTAAGAGGCGAAAACGGATGCGCTTGGGACAAAGTTCAAACTTTTGATAGTTTAATTCCATGCTTTTTGGAAGAATCTTACGAAGTTGTAGATGGAATTTCTAAAAGAGATTACAAAAATATAAAAGAAGAGCTTGGCGATGTTCTTTTGCATATCGTATTTTTTTCAGAGCTTGCTAACGATGAAAACAAATTTAATATAGACGAAGTTATAAAAAATATAAATGAAAAACTTATAAGAAGGCATCCGCATGTTTTTGGCGAAAGCAATATTAAAGATGTTGATGGAATATTAAAACAATGGGATGAAATAAAGAAAGAAGAAAAATCGGAAAAAGAAAATAAAAATTATAAAAGCGTTTTGGACGATATTCCGAATTCTCTACCCGTAATGGAGCGAGCTTATAAATTAATGAAAAGAGCGGCTAGCGTAGGTTTTGAATATAAAAATGCCGATGATTCTTTGAAAAAAGTTGAAGAAGAATTTTTAGAAGTTAAAGAAGCTTATAATGAAAGTAAAGAAAATAATAATAAAGAACATTTGGAAGAAGAGATAGGCGATTTGATTATGACGATTTTAGATTTTGCAAGAATGAATAAAATTAATCCCGTTAACTCTCTTATTAAGACAAATAATAAATTTATTAGAAGATTTAATTATGTGGAAGAAAAAGCAAACGAACAAAATAAAAATTTAGCAGATATGACTTTAGAAGAAATGGATTTATTATGGAACGAATGCAAAATAAACGAATATAAATTAAAGGAGAAATTATAACAATGAAAAAAGGCAGTCCTAATAAAAAATATACTTTATTCGACTTACTTAAAATAATAATAGATAAAAGATACGAAACTAAAATAACTAGTCAAGAACATATTAACGCTTTGCTTGAAGCTATAAATAGAAGTTCTAAAGCGGATATTGTTTATAAAAACGAAAATAAATTAACTTGCTTGCATTTAGCCGTTCAAATTGGAAGCGCCGATATCGTAAAAGCTTTGATAGAAAAAGGCGCTGATGTTAATGCGATAACCGATAGAGGAGTGACGCCTTTGCATTTAGCTATAGTAAAAAAACAACCTGAAGAAATAATAAAAGTTCTTATAGAAAACGGAGCAGATTATAATGTGAAAGAAGCTAACTTTTCTGCAATGGAGCTTGCAAAATTAATGGATGTCGATTATATGCATTTATTTTATAAAGATAAGGATAAGGAATAAAAAAACTCTAAAAAATTGTTTTTTGAAGCAAAAAGCATGCAAAATTATACTTACTTTTTTGATGTCGTTTTGTTGCAATTTATAGAGGAGCAAATTTCAATTTTGATTTTTTTTAATAAAAGAATTAATTTTTATTCTTAAAATAATCGCAATATTTTGAAACGCTACATTGATTACATAAAGGATTTATAGGCTTACATAAATTCTGCCCGTATATTACTAAAGTGTCGTTATAAACTCGCCAATATTTTTTTGGAAGTTTTTTTCTTAATGCAAATTCTGTTTGTTCGGGCTTTTTAGTCGAAACATATCCGAATCTATTCGATATTCTATGCACATGAGTATCAACGCAAATTCCATATTTATCAAACGCTTCGGTAATAACCAAATTTGCAACCTTTCTGCCAACTCCTCGAAGTTTCAAAAGTTCGTCTATTTCGTCAGGCACTTTCCCGTTATAATCGTCTATAATAGTTTTAGATACTTCTAAAATATTTTTTGCCTTAACTCTATAAAAACCTACAGGATAAATTAATTTTGCTATTTCTTCTTCGCTTAATTTTAACATATCTTTAGGATTTCCCGCTTTTTCAAATAATCTCATAGAAGCGTCTCTTGTAGTAGAATCTTTAGTTCTTAAAGAAAGCATTGTAGATATTAAAATTTTATAAGCGTCTCTATTTGTCACTAATTTAATTTCTGTCACTACAGGCATTGGCATTCTTTTAGTAACTTTCAAAAGTTCTTTCATTATTTTATCTATATCTTTATCGTTCATAAAAATAACCTATTCAAATAAATAAAAAAACGGAGAGCTTGATTTTATAAAAGGCTTTAATTCGGAAAAAGTAAATTCAATTTCTATAATGCCTAAAGAATATCCCGCTATTTTATAAACGGGGTAAATAAATTTTATTCCCGTTGGCGTTATATCAAAAGTATCGCTTAATTCTATGGCGTTAAAATCAAAAAAATCTTTTTCAGAATAATTAATTAATAATTTATTTCTAATTAAATTAATTAAATCCATATCGCTCGGATTAGATATTAATTCCGATAATTTTACTCCTATTCTGTTTCCCGTGCTTATAGAATAAATATAGGCAACCGAAGTGTCTATTCCATGAACTCCGCCGACAAAAGAATAATTATTTATTGCAAAAGATATTATTTTATCGTCCAAATAAGATATTTTAATCTCTCTTTTTACATTAATGTCCGTTTCTAAAGATAAATTATTTTTCCAATTATTATAATCGGCTATAATTTCTTTGCTTAATATATCGGCAATTCCGTTTTCATCTAAAGATTTTACTCCGTCAACATCTATAGATATTTTATCCAAAACTTTAGATTTTATTTGATTTTCTATAACTACGGCATCTCTGCTAGAGTCAAATTTTCCGCTTCCTTCCAAATCTATTTTTAAAGAAGAGTTAATAATTGTCGCTTTGCTTATAGAAGACGAACTATATCTTGAAAAATTAAAATAATGTTTATTATTCAAGTCCGAAGATATCCAATCGCCCGAAAAAAACATATTTTCCGTAACTTTTCCGTTTAGAGAAGCAATTTTATTATTATTAACAAATTCGTTTATATAAAAAGTATCTCCGTTTATATTTCCGTTAATATCTATAAACTGTTTAATGCTGTCGTAATAATATTTTCCCGTTATTCTGTTTCCTTTAATGTAAAGATACATAGTTATAGCCGAACCGCCTATGTTTCCTTTCATAAAATAAAATTCTTTTTTTGAAATAGTAGGCGTTTGGCTAAAAACTATATTATAACAAAATAAAAACGCAAACGGTATTATATAAATTATTGTATTTATTCGTCTCATAATGAATCTCAAAATATAATAATCAACTATTATACAATCCTTAAATTATAAATACAATATCTATTTTGCGATATAATTTACTATTCTTGCAAATTTATCTGCAACTAAAGAAGCTCCGCCAACCAAAGCGCCGTCTATATTCGGCATATTGAGTAAATCGTCCGCATTCTTTTCGTTTACGCTTCCGCCGTATAAAATTATTGTGTTATCTGCAATTTTATCGTTATATAGAGATTTCAAAGTTTCTCTTATAGTTTTATGAACATCGTCCGCATCTTGAGGAGTCGCCGTTTTTCCCGTTCCAATCGCCCATACGGGTTCGTAAGCTATTATAACTTTAGACGCTTCGCTTTCGCTTAAACCTTGAAAAGCTTTTTTTACTTGCCCGCTTACTATATCGGAGGTAATTCCTTTCTCTCTTTCTTCCAAATGCTCCCCAACGCATAAAACGGGAATAAGATTTTTATCTAAAGCTCTTTTTACTTTTTTATTTATAAGTTCGTCTTTTTCTGTAAATATATCTCTGCACTCCGAATGCCCTATAATAACATATTCGCATCCAACCGAAATAAGCATATCGGCTGAAATTTGTCCCGTAAAAGCGCCTTTTTCTTCAAAATATAGATTTTGCGCTCCAAGTTTGATATTAGTTCCTTTAATAGCGTTATTAACATCGCTTAAACAAGTAAATGTCGGCGCTATCATAATATCTCTATCTTTTGCGTCTTTAACCATATCTTTTAATTGTGATACTAATTCTAAAGCTTCTTCATTGGTATTATTCATTTTCCAATTTCCAGCTATAAGTTTTCTTCTCATTTTATTAAACCTCTCTTTAATTTATTTTACTAAATTGCTTAAATCTTTAAAATTCGGAACTTTAGCGCTTTCTATATGCCAAAATAAAATCATTTCCGCGCTTATTACATTAGCTCCGACTTTTTTCATCTGCTCTAAAGAAATTTCTTTATTTTCTTTAGTTCTCGATGCGCAAGCGTCAGCGATAACAAATACATTATATCCGTTTTTAACTAAATGTAAAACGCTATAATAAACGCATACATGAGTCTCCGCTCCGAATACTATTATATTTTTTTTATTAAGAGAATTAAACTCTTTTACAAAATCTTCGCTTCCAAAAATGCTAAAATATTCTTTAGAAAATAATTTATGATTTTTAGGCAATACTATTCTTGAGTCGGTGTTGCCAAGCCCTTTCGGATACTGTTCCGTTGCCAAAACGGGAATATCGTATATTTCAGACATTTTTAATAAAATATTCGCATTTTTTATTAACTCATCCAAATTATGCATAGCTGGTAATAATCTCTCTTGCAAGTCTATGCATATACATAAAGAATCCTCTTTATTTAATATAGGTTTATTTTCTAATCTCATTATTTACCTCTTTAATTTATTTATATAATTTAATTATTAATTATATCATAAAAAATAAAAAAGGGAAAACAATAATACTTTGCTTTCCCTTTTATTTTCAATTAGTTAACAATCAAATTATTGAGCTTGTTCTTCTTCAGCATTTTGTTGTTGTTGTCCGCCCATTCTTCTTTGTTCCAAATCTCTCAATTCGGATATTTCGCGCATTTTTGCGGCTTCAATGGCTTGTCTTCTTTCATTTTCGGTTTTTATTAATTGCCATGTGCCTTCATCGTCTATATCTTCTTCAAAGTCTACAACGGCTAAATCATGTTCTACCGTAATGTCTTTAACATAAGCTATAAAGTCTCCGCCTCTCGTATCTTTAGTTCTATAGAAACCTATAGAATCTATTTTTACAGAAGGCATCAATTTAGGATAAAGAGGTTCTCTAACCAATATTCTATCGCGAACATTTGGCAAATATTCTCTATTTTCCCATTTTAATTGTCTCCAACCGCTGAAATAAACATTACCCATAGGATAAGATTTTAATTCGCCTAATTCGTTTTGCAAATTAACAAAATAGCTAATTAAATAATTTCGTCCGTATACCCATGAACTTATTGACCTTATTTCGCCAACATTATGTATAACGCCTTTGCCTTCGGTATATTTTTTTCCTTCGGCTCCGCCATACATTTCAAGCTCATAAGCGGGTTTAACTAACGCGTAGCTATTCCATGCGGCTATAGGAAAATGAACTCTTATACCGAGAACTTTTCCTTCTTCCCAAGTTCCGTTATTACCTTTACTATCCGTATTGGTAACATAGGAATTTCTGCGATTTTCCGTAAGCCTCGCGGAATCGTTCAACCATACAACCCAATTATCGTTATATAGGCTTTGTTGGGCTGTAATCAATTCATTAGTATCGCCTTCTTCGCTTTGTAGATTGTCGGCATTACCTGATATACTAAAATCAATCAGAGTCGAATTCGTCAATCCGTAAGCTGATGCGGCGATAAAAATAGATGCTAATACTGCGAATAACCTTTTCATTTATTGCACTCCTTGTTTTAATTAATAGCATAATATTATTTAATTTTATACACTAGTTTAATAAATTTGTCAAGCGATTAATTAAAAAAAATTCAAATAAATTTAAATAAATTTCTATAATTAATGCCTAATTTATATAATTTTCGTTATATTAATCATAAACTTAAGGAGTTATGTAAACTACAATTATAAGTTAAATAAAATTATAATAAAATTAAATTTATTTCCGACATTTATAATAATGTTTTTAATATGATTTGGAGATTATATGTTTAGGAATATATTTATTGTTATATCTGTTTTGTTTATTTTTTCATGTAAAACTATAGAAATTCCGCCGCAAAATGAAGAACCTAAACCTACAGTTAAAAAAGAGGAAGAGCCTCCCAAAATAAAAATCAAAGAGTTCGGAGCGGACAATGAGGTTTTATGCGTGACAATCGGAGATAAAATTTATTATGTATTGGGAAAAAATAGCTCTCAAAATATAAACGAACAGAATATAAAAAATATTTCTCTTGTAGCGCCTTTAAAAATCAGCGAAGAGATAGTAAAAGGTTATAAAGGAATAGTTATTACATATTACGATGTAAAAATATTTTTAGGCGAGAAATCTTCAAGCGAAGTTAAAGTCGGACTTTTTGAGCCTCAAAAAAATTCTTGGACTGTAGGAAACGATACAGACAGAAGTCAATCAATACAATTAAAACTTTCAGATAGGTCAACAGGACTTATGACTATTGGGCGTTCAAGCATATCTTTATCGTATCGCTAATTGAATAATCAATATTTAATTAAAATATTTATCGGATATTTTTCTATCTCTTTTCTTCCATTTAATTCTTCAAGTTCTATTAAAAAAGAAGAGCCTACTACATTTCCGCCTAATTTTTCAACCATTTTAATCATAGCTAAAGCCGTTCCGCCCGTAGCGATTAAATCGTCAACGACTAAAACATTATCGCCTTTTTTTATCGCGTCTTCATGCATATATAAAGTGTCAGTTCCGTATTCTAAAGCGTATTCTTCCGAAATAGTTTTATAAGGCAATTTTCCTTTTTTTCTAACGGGAATAAATCCGCAATTCATTTTATAAGCAAAAGCCGAACCGATTAAAAATCCTCTGCTTTCAGCTCCTACTATTAAATCTACTTTTTTATCTTTAACTTGTTCCGCCATTTTATCTATAGCCAACTTAAATGCGTCCTTATCTTTTAATAAAGTCGTTATATCTCTAAATAAAATTCCTTCTTTAGGATAATCTTGAATACTTCTTATATAGTCTTTTAATTCCATAATAAATACCTCTCTTAAAAGATAACATTTTATTATATAATTAATTTCATAAAAAATCAATAAAAATCAAATATAAATTTAAAAAATATTGGTAAAAAAATGATTGACAATAAATGAAAAATTTTGTATATTATTACAAAGTTTAAAAAATTATAATTATGAAAAGAATGAAGATTAAATATACAAAAATTTTAAAAAGCTATAAAAGAAATATAGCGAGGAAAAATTTTAAAAAAAATATTCTTTTACTTTTTGAATATATTAAATACAAAGTAGAAATTTTTTTAGAAAATATAAATTTGCCAAATGTATTAAATTTATTTAAAAATAAAATTTTCTTGTCCGTTTCGGTAATTGCATTTATAATATTATTTAATATTTCGATATTTGCTATTAAAAATAAATCTAATAATAATTTTTATTTTAATAAAAGATTTGATAATTCCGATAAAACTTACAGAAAAATATTATCTGAAATGAATCCAGAAACTAACGATATTATAGAAAATTATTTGCCAAAAATACCTCAAATTACTTCAATAGCGAATATAGACGGCAAAGTGTCTGAAATCTTTTACGATTATATATCTTCCGACAATACTTTAAATAGCGATGGAGTAATAGGCGTAAAATACGAAGAATATACGATTGGAGAAGGAGAAAATCTAACCACAATATCGAGAAAAATCGGAGTAAATTTAGACACTTTAGTAAGCGTTAATAAAATAACAAATGCAAATAAATTAAAACCAGGACAGAAAATTATAATTCCAAATAGAAACGGATTATTATATACAATTAAACAAAATGAAAATATAGAAGAGGTTGCAAGTAAATACGATATTCAATTAAATAGAATTTTGGCTTTCAATAAAATTGATGAAATTTCGGATATAGAAATCGGAGACGATATATTTTTACCAGGAGCAAAATATACTTTAGACGAGAGAATAGAAAAATTCGGACAAATGTTTAGCTTGCCTGTTACCGTAACGAGAATAAGCAGTTTATTTGGTTATAGAGTTCATCCTATTACAAAAGCTAGAACGAAACATACGGGAGTCGATATTCCTGGAAGTTTAAATACGCCCGTTTATGCGGCAAGAAAAGGAAAGGTAATATTTGCAGGCTATAGCGGAGGTTATGGAAATTTAGTAATTGTTCGTCATGATAAAGGCTATACGACTTATTACGGGCATCTTAATAAAATTACTACAAAAATCGGAGCTAATGTCGGAGTCGGAGTTATGATAGGCAGAATGGGAAGCACGGGAAATTCTACGGGAAGCCATTTGCATTTTGAAGTTAGAAGAAACGGAGAAGCTTTAAATCCGATAGATTTTATACCGATAAGAAGATTTTTAGCGAAAAGAAAATAATAAAATAAATTTATGCATTATCATTTCAAATAAAAATTTTTTCTATATAAAAACTTATTTTAAATAAATTATTAATCGACATTAAAATTTTAGAATTATTAATTATATCTATAATCTTATTAATATTCTCATATTCTTCAGGCATTGAAAGTATTATTGAAGAAATAAAAGCGATTATTATGCAAGCTATAAAAGTTAAAACTATAGCGCCAAGAAGTCTATCAACCCAACCTAAAAATATGATTTTCAATAATTTTTTTATGCTATCTTCCACTTTAGATAAAATTATACGAATTATTGAATAACTTACTATAAAAGAAATTATTTTTAATATAATAGAATGATTAAAATATTTTGAGGCAAAATTATATATTAAAGGCGCGATTATAAAAGTTATGATTATTGCGATTATCGGAACTGTTATAGAAATTATGCCTTTGTATAATCCGTATAAAAAAATTAAAAATAAAATTATTATTATAAATATATCTAAAGAATTAAACATTATCTTATTTTACTGCTTTTTAATAACGCTATTATAGGAGCGAAAGTAATACTGCTTTTCATTTTATGCGTGTTTATAATATTCGATAAAGCCTCTATATTCGTATGAGACATAGAAGAATAATTTCCAACTTTTTTAATCGCTCCGTTTAATCGCTCTCTATTTTCTATTACATTATTGAAATTATTAAATATTTTTATTATATCCTGATTTTGAAAATCTATTTTAGAATTTAATTGATTTTGAATATCAAGCATCGCGTTAATATTTTCTCTTATGTATGAAACTATATCATTTTGTTCTTCCACTAATTCAAATATTTTATTATTAAAATTTTCTAAAGCTTCAAAAGAATCTATATTTGAAGATTCAAAACTCATATCGTTTTCTATTATTTTTAAATAATTGTCAATTTCTTCGGTTATTTTTTGAACAGATTTTTTTATTATCTCGCAATGCTCTTCCACATAAAAAGAAGAATTTTCAACCATAACCAAACCAGAAAATATATTTATAAGAATTTTCTCTATCGACTGCGTGCCTAAAGATATTTCATTAGATAAATTTCCTATTTCTTTAGCGACAACCGAAAAACTTTTTCCATAAACTCCCGCTTTTGAAGATTGAATTCCCGCGTTTATTGAAAGTAAATTTGTTTTATTTGTAATATTTTTTATATATTCTATCGTTTCGTAAATTTCGCCCGTTATCGCGCTTATGTCTTTAAATTGGCTTGCATATTCTACAATATTGTCTATAAATTTTTTAGAAGTTTGATTAAGATTATTTTTAATATTTTTTAAATCTTCAGAAAGCTCTATAAGTTCGTTATGAGAAAAATCGGTTTCTTTAATTCTTTTTATAATTCCATTTAATAATTTACAACTATCTTGCAATTGATTTTTATATCTTTCAAAAAAGCTAAATACGGAACTTGTAAATTTTATTCCTTCTCTAATTATTTGATTTTTATTATCTTTTGTTTCGGTAAGTTTATCTTTAGATTCTAAAATATTATTTACTTTTGAGTTCATCATATCTAAAGCGTCTTTATTTTCTTTGTCTATTTCAAATACGAAAAGCGAAGAATCCATAAAATTTTTATCTATAGAGTTTAATTTGTCGGAGATTCCGTTTATATTTTTTAAGATATTTAAATTATTTTTTAATTTATTTATCAAAACGGTATCTTTATTTATTTCGTTTAATGCGCTTATCGTAAAACTTGAAAAAGTCGCTATAAATCTAATCATATAAGAGAGAGTTATTGCAAGCGCTGTTCTGTCAAAATCGGCGCTTAAATCTCCTCCAAAATGAATTATATCGGTAACGATTAAATATAATCCTATTAAACTAAAAATTGTAAATACTATATTAATTGCTATATTATGTTTTGCTATAATATCGAGTATTACGGGAATTAAAATAGCTGCAAATAAAAATAATATTATATACATTTTATAAAGATAAAATGAACCTTTAGGCTCAATGCTATAAAAATCGCCTATATCGTCATATATTACATAAAAAGAGGTTTCAAAATTCATAAGGCTTATTGTAATGAGAGCTATTATTAAAATTCCCGTTATAATTAAAATTGCATCGCTCAAACTATTAAGAGTTCTATTATCGCTTAAAAAACTTTTATTATTAAGAGGCATAAGCATAACAGTAAATAATAAAAGTATATTATTAAAAATATATAAATTAGAAGCTATATTCGGATAAACTCCGTATAATTCTAAAAATATAATCGCTATAGATATAATATTATATAAAGATAATAATTCCAAAGTTATAGCGACTATCGTATAAACAAAGCTTTTTGTTCTTCTTGAAAGCAAAATAAATACAACGGCAAGTATTGTCATAAACGATAAATTTATCACGGGAGTTAAAAGTTTAATGATATTAATATTATATCCTAATATAAAATTTGTAAGCAAATCCATAAAAACCCTTTATATAACTTTAGAATGTTCTTTAATTACATCGTCTAAATTATTTGAATATTCTAAAAGTTTTTCTTTTTCATCGTTAAGTTTTCCGCTCACGGATTCCAAATCTTCCGAAGTCGCTAAAAGTTTATTCATATCTTTCATTAAATTTTTTATTTCCGAATTTTGCTCAAAAGCCTTTTCTGAAATATCTATTATATAATCGTTAAACTCTTCAATTCTTAATCTTATATTCATAAAATCGTTTTCTTCGCTCGTTATTATATCTTTAATATCCGAAACAGAATTAAACATTTTATCCGTATTTTTTACGATAGTCATATTAAAATCGTTTTGCCTTTCCATTCCTTTATTAAACTGAATCAATTTATCATAATATGACGATATTTCTTTTATTAATTCCGTAAAATTATTATTTATATTAACGCTTGCATGATTAAATCTCTTAAAAATATCTTCTATTTGAAATAAAAGTTTTTGCATTTTCGCAGATACGCTCAAAGATTCTCCGACTAACTCGGATACTGATTTTGAAATTAAAGCAAAGTCATTTGAATAAGCTCCCGATTTTGAAGCTTGAATTCCCGAGTTTATCGCCAAAGTTTTTGCCTTATCCGACATATTAGTCATAAACGCTATAATTTTATTTATTTGAATATTTAAATGACTTATTTCTGAAGTTTTATTTAATTCCAATCCTATATTATATCTTTCTTTTTCCAATCCTCCTTGAAAAGAATCGAATTTATCAAGCATATTTACGCTTTCTGCTTGCAAATTATAAATTTGTTCTATTGATTTTTGTAAAGTTATATTTAAAGATTCAAGCATTAATTTTTGAGATTTTGAAACTTCTTTTAATTTCGGATAAGTTTCTATAAGTTCGTTAATCTTTTCAATATTTGAATACGCATCGTTTACCTGAAAGTTTTCTATAGTAATGAATTCGTTTATTGAATCTATAATTTTTGCAATTTCCGATTTTAAATTGTTAACCGAAGAATAAGAATTTGAAACATCTTCTTTTAATTCGTTTACCGCTTTTTGAAAATCTTCTTTATATTCAAGCATTTTTTTTGAAGTATTTGAAGCCGTATTTATTATAACCGTATCTTGCGCTCTAATCTCTTCAAAACTATAACTTTGTTTAGTTCTTCTGCGAAAAACCGAAGAAATAAATTGATTTACCGAAGAGTGAATAATTATAATATTATAAATTACATAAGCTAAAGTTATTCTCGAAAACGGAATACTTCTCAAAATTAAAAAATCTCCTCTCGATTGATATACGGAAATTCCGTTAAAGTCGTCAAAGAAAAATATCGCTATTATAGAAGCTAAAACTAAATATTGCGTATTTTTTGCAAAATTTTTAATAACTACTACTTCGTATATAAACGCGCTTATTACAATTAACATAGAACAAGAAACTACAAAATCTCTAAAAACATATAAAGGTCCTATTTTCCCTCTAATTTTTATGCTGCCTTTCATAGTTTCATTTAAAGTGTTTATCGCCTCCGTCTTTGAAATAAAAACTTCGGGATAAACTATCGATATTACTATAATTATAGCGACTAAAAATACCGCCAAACTATAAAGAAATTCCAAAGCTCTATGATATTTTTTATTTAATTCCAAATTATTTTTTACATAAATCATCCAAGGAATAACAGTTACGGATAAAATCATTTGCTCTACTCTATATAAATGAAAAGCTATTTGATTATTATAATCCGATAGAGATATTATTATATTTAAAAATTCTAAAAGCGAAAATAAAAAAGCTAAAATTCCTATCGATAAAGTTATTAATTGGCTTTCCTCAAATAATTTTAAATATATATAGGCATAAAGTATTATGCCGACAAAACCCATAAAAGTTCCTATGGTTGGAATGCCTAATTCAAAAAATATATGAAAGAAATTTCTATCCATAAAATCTATCCATAAAAACTATAAAATCCTTTATTTATAAGAAATTTTCTATTAAATACATAATAATACAATATCGTTTATATAATCGGAATTTATCATTAAGTATTTATATTTATTTCTAATCCGTTAATTTTCTAATCCATCTCTCTTTTTTAAGCATTATAATGCCAATCGTTATCTTTATAAAATCGGTTAATTTTGCTATTCCAAACATAGCTACAGGACCAACCGAAGTAAATTTAGCCAAAATTAAAGCCGCAGGAGCGAATAAAAATAAAGATACGGGAACATCAACCGCAAAACCAAATAAAGCGTCTCCGCCCGCTCTTGAAACAGAAAATTGAGAGTTAATATAAGTCCATACGGGCATATAGCATGAAATCAATATTACTAAATTTCTTGTAATCGCTTGAGCATTAACAGTAAGTTTTGAAAATATAAAAGGAATCAAAAATATTGAAGACATTTCTATTAATCCGACTATTAAACCCGCTATTATAGAACCGTTCATTATCCATTTTGCCTTATCTTTAGCTTCTTTAAGTTCTCCTCTTCCTAAAGTTCCGCCAACAATAACCATAGACGCTACATGAACTCCTTGAAATACCAAATAAAATATATTTGCAATCGTAAAACCCGAAGCCATTCCCGCAACCGTTTCCGCTCCGCCTCTGCTATTATAAAGCGCCGTCATAAACATTTCGCTTAATCCCCAACTAATTTCGCTTAAAAATATGAGGCTCGATTTATTAACCATATCGACAAAAACGCCAATTTTAACTTTTAATATTTCTCTCGTTCTAACATAAAATTTTTCTTTATGCAATTTAATATATATTATAAAAATCGCCATTTCTAATATTCTTGCTATTAAAGTCGCAATTGCCGCTCCCGTTTCTTCAAGTTTTGGAGCGCCCAAATTCCCATAAATTAAAATCCAATTTCCAAAAGTATTGCATGCTGTCGCTATAACCGATATTACTAAAGGAATATGAGGCTTTCCAATTTCTCTATAAGAACTTCCTATAGCTCCCGAAATTGAAATTGGAATAAATGTAAACGCTATTATTTTCATATATTTTGAACTAGATTCTAATATTTCTTTTTGAGCATGATTTCCTTGCGTAAGAAGTCGCATAAAAATTTCGGGATTTATTAGCATTAAAATCATATATATAACTGAAATTATAAACGGAAGTATTACTTTAAATCTAAAAGCCTGTTGCATTCCTTCTTGATTATCTGCGCCGCTATTTTGAGCCATATATATTCCGCCAGCTCCGTAGAAAGTATATAATAAAACCAAATATATAAAATTTAATTGATTTGCAACATTAACCGCCGCCATTTTTATATCGCCAAGTCCCGCAACCATAAAATTGTCTATAAGCGAAACCATTCCCATTATTAATTGTTGAGCCATAACGGGAACGGCTACAGAAATGCATAATTTATAAAAATCCCAATTTCCGAATATTTTATTTTTTGAGTAATTCATAATAATATTTTTTTTAATTAATTTATAAAAATAATTTTAGGTTTACATAATATAATACTATTTTTTTATTTGTCAAGTATTTATAAATGAACTTTATTATTTCAATTATTTAAATAAATCCTCTTTTGATTCGTCCATGAAATTATTAATCAGAAATTGCAAAAATATATTTACTGTCGTTATTAAATCGCTATTATTTAAATTGTTATATATTTTAAAATTACAATAAATTATTTGTAAAAATATTCTCTTTTCAAAATAGAATAAATTAAACAATCTGTAATTCCGCTATTGTCTTTCAAAGCGTCTCTCAAAATGCCCTCTTTTTTAAGTTTGCATTTAAGCATAACTTTTCCCGAGTAAATATTTTTTTCGTTATGAACGGCTTCAATTCTGTTTACCTTTACCTCTTCAAAAAAGAATTTTATTATTCTTTCAAAAGCTTCGGATGTTATGCCTTTATTCCAATATTTTTTTGAAATGCAATATCCTATATGAACCATCTCTATACTGTCATCATTTTTAACTACGCTTATACTTCCTATAGCTTGATTATTTTCTTTTAATACTATAGCCCATTGATAAAAATCGCTTTTATAATAATTTTCTATCCAACTTTTTATAATCTCTTTAGTCTCTTCAATATTTAAATGAGTTTTCCAAGATAAATATTTTGTAACTTCATTGTCGCTCGCCCAATTATTATACATATCTGTAGCGTCTTCAATTTTAAATTTTCTTAAAATAAGTCTGTCGGTTTCTAAATTAAATGTTCCCAAATGTTGCATAATAATATCCAATATTATGTTAATAATTAAATTATATATTAAAAATAAATTAATTGATATTTTATTTTTTTTATTATATTATTTTATTATAATAAAGTTTTTATAAGCGGGTATTTATTTATGAAAAGAAATATAAAAATTATTTTGGCTTTAATTATAATATTTGCCATTATATTAACGGCTCAAGAAAACATTCCAAATATTTTTGCTTTAATAAGGGCAAATAATACTCAAGAAGTAAAAAAATTAATATCGCAAGAAGGTTTTGATATTAATATACAAGATGCAAACGGAAACACGCCTTTAATGCATGCGATTCTAAAAAGAAATCAACAGATGGTTCAACTTATAATAGAAGCCAAAGCTAATGTAAATATAAAAAATAAAGACGGACTAACGGCTTTAATTTTTGCCTTAACAAACAGAAACGACAGAATATTCAATATGATTATAGAATCGGGAGCGGATATTGAAATTAAAGACAATGACGGAAATACGGCTTTAATGTATGCGGCTATGAATAAAAATCAAATATTGGCAAAAACTTTAATAGATGCTAAAGCTAATGTAAATATAAAAAATAAAAACGGACTAATCGCTTTAAATTACGCTTTAAATAGTGGAAATAATGAAGTCGCTAAAATGCTTATTGAAAACGGAGCGAATATAAATATAAAAGACGAAAAAGGCAATACTATTTTAATGAATCTCGCTTATAATAATAATTATTCTTTGGCAAAAGCAATAATAGATACGAAAGCCGATATTAATGCAAAAAATAAAGAAGGATTTACCGCTTTAACTTTCGCCTCTTATAGAGGAAGTTATAATGTGGCGAAATTATTAATCGATTCTGGAGCCGATATTAATGTTAAAGATGCAAACGGAAATACGCCTTTAATATATGCTTCTTTTAATAATTACACAAATGTTTTAAAATTATTAATCGATTCTGGAGCCGATATTAACGCTGCAAAAAATGACGGATTTACCGCTTTAATGTTCGCTTCGTATAAAGGAAGTTATGCAACTGCAGAAATGCTTATTGAAAACGGAGCCGATATTAAAATGAAAGATATAAACGGAAACGATTCTTTTATGTATGTAGCTTATAATAATAGAATAAATCTTATTCCTTTATTCACTAATTCTGTAAATGTTAATTCTACTAATAATGTCGGAAGAACGGCTTTAATTTTAGCTTCTATTAACGGAAATAGAGATATGACTCAAGCTTTGATTAATTTGAAAGCGGATTTAAATATAAAAGATAAAGATGGAAATACGGCTTTAATGTATTCTACTTTTAATAATAAAATAGCTTTAGTTAATATATTTATAACTGCGAAAGCGGATTTAAATATTCAAAATAATATAGGAGCGACAGCCTTAATTTTTGCCGCTATGAACGGATACGATAGAATAGTGAGAACTTTAATAGACGCGAAAGCGGATATTAATATAAAAGATTATTATGGAAACACGGCTTTAATGTATGCCGCGGGAAGAGGAAACGATAAAGTTATAAGAATACTAAATAGAAACGGCTCAAATATAAATACTCAAAATAGAGTAGGATATACGGCTTTATTCTTTGCAGCAGTTAACGGTTATGAACAGGTTGTGCAAATGCTTATAGAATTAAACGCCAATGTAGATATAAAAGATAATTACGGAAAAACCGCTTTGATATATGCGAAAGAAAAAGGTTATGACAGCATAGTGGAATTGCTTACGAAAGCAAGCGAAGGTTAAAATATAAATGACTAATCATAAAATATATTTCGGCGATAGCAGAGCTTTAAATAAAATTGAAGACAAATCGGTTCAATTAATTATAACCTCGCCTCCGTATTGGCAATTAAAAGATTACGGTTCTAATAATCAAATAGGATTTAATAATAGTTATGAAGAATATATAAATAATTTAAATCTTGTTTGGATGGAATGCGAAAGAATTTTATCTGAAGGTTGCAGATTATGTATAAACATAGGCGACCAATTTGCTCGTTCGGTTTATTACGGAAGATATAAAGTCGTCCCAATAAGAACTGAAATTATAAGATTTTGCGAAACTTTGAAAATGGATTATATGGGCGCTATAATTTGGCAGAAAGCGACAACAATGAATACTTCGGGAGGCGGAGCTATAATGGGAAGTTTTCCATATCCTCGAAACGGCATTTTAAAAATAGATTATGAATTTATTTTAATATTTAAAAAATTAGGAAATCCCCCAAAACCGACTTTAGAACAAAAAGAAAATTCTATTATGACAAAAGAAGAATGGAATCAATATTTTTCTTCGCATTGGAATTTTAGCGGAGTAAAACAATCGGAACATATAGCAATGTTTCCCGAAGAGCTGCCTAAAAGATTAATAAAAATGTTTTCTTTTTCTGGAGAGACAATTTTTGACCCGTTTTTGGGAAGCGGAACTACGACTTTAGCTGCAAAAAATTTGGGAAGAAATTCTATAGGATACGAAATTAATAAAGAATTTGAATCTATTATTAAAGAAAAATTAAATATCAATCAATTAAGTTTTGATAGCGACACGATTGAATTTTTAGAAGATAATAATAAAAGCAATTATTCTTTCGACAAATTGCCTTATATATTTGAAGACGCTCATAAACTTGATAAAAAAATTGATATTAAGAAAAATAAATTCGGCTCTAAAATAGACAATAGCGAAGAAAAAAGAGAAGATTTATTTTCAGTAAAAGAAGTAATCTCGCCTAATAAAATTCTTTTAAATAACGGAATGGAAATAAAACTTTTGGGAATAAAAGAAAAAGATAATTTTACTTTGCAAGCGATTAATTATTTGAAAGAAAAATTTAATAAAAGAAAAATATATTTGAAATATGATTTACAAAAATACGATAAAAATAATAATTTAATGTGCTATGTTTATTTGGATAATAAAACTTTTATTAATAATCATTTAATAAGAACGGGCTTTGTCGATGTTGAGACTAATTTTGATTATTCTTGTAAAGAGAAATTTATTAAATCTTTGCCTTTATAAATCTATTAATTATTTTCTATTAGTCAAATTCAATTTCAATTCCCGATTTTGTTTTGGTATAGTAAATAATTTTAACTTCGATAGATTCGGATAAACGGCTCATAGTTTTATATGTGTCGGGTTTTATAGAATAAGGGACATTATCTATATATCCGTCTATTCCTATAGCTTCCTCTTCAGTTTTTGCAAGTCTAAAATCTTTTTGTTTAATTTTTGCAATTTTTGAGAAAATAGCTTTTTGAATATATAAACCATTATAAGTTTTTGTAATTATTAAATCTTCAACCCATTTTTGAATCATATCGCGGTCTATAAGCGTAATAGCATTTTTTAGATTTTGAATTTGCTCGTATATTCTATTTGTAGCATCTTCAATGGCTTTAGGATATTTTGATAAATACCATTTTTCCCAAGTGTCTATAGAAATTTCATCAGTATTTTTTTGATATTCTTGGAAAAGTTCAGAGAGTTGCCCTACAACTTTTGGTCTTGTTCCTTGTGCATTTTGATTTGCCAAATTAATTAATTGAGATGTATATTTTGGAAATTGAGGAGTTGAACTTTCGTTTAATTCTAATAACTCTTCATTTTTAATTGTAAGTGTCATTTATTTTCTCATTTATAATTATAATTTTATTTAGTAAACTTTTTAGTTTATTAAAACTATTTTATAATAAACTATATATCCAAGTTTAACTTCTTTCCAATCTTTATTAATTTTATTCATAAATTGATTATATAATTTATATATTTTATAGTCAAATATTATATTTTTAGGATAAGATAGAATTTTTATAATTTAATAAAATGATAGTTTATTATTGTAATTTTAATGGTTTTAATTTAACAAGTCGAACTAATTTTATTCATTTATTATAGTTTTTCAATTTCGTCTATGGTTAAGCCTGTTGCTTTACTTATCGAGCCGTTATCCATATTCATTTGTTTTAAAGTTTTGGCTATGGAATAATTGCGTTCTTTTATTCCTTCAAGTTTTCCTTCGTCAAAACCGTCTTCTCGCTCTCTTCTTAACATCATTTTTTGCCCAATTAAAAACGCTTCTCTAGCTGCATACGCTCGCATCATTTTATCGTCCGAAGTAAATCTTTTATACTCTTCAATAACTTTACTCATAATTTGATTTTCCTCCTTTAATTCGTCTTCAATTAATTCTAAATTATCGCTTGTAAAAAATTTCATCCAACTTAATAATCTATTGTTTTTTAATTCTTCTTTAGTTGAATTTTTAATTATTTCAATAAATCTTTTTACTTCTAAAATATGAATTTGAATTAAATCTAAACTTATATTTAAATCTTTTGTATCAATCAATTTAAAACATCTATGCGCTTTGCCTTTATCTCCGAATTTTAAATTAAAATCTAATAAATTAATGCTAATAATTTTTTGAACATTGTTATAATTTTCGCCTTCCTTCACTTCATTGACAACATTTTTTGAAATATAATAAAAAATTCTTTTAAGAAAATCTATATTTCCGTATAATTGAATTTCAATAATTACTGTTTGATTATCTTTTGTTTTAGCCTTAATATCAATTATTGATTCTTTTAAATCAATGTTTTCCGACAAATTATAAGGGTCAATTATTTCTAAATCTTTAACCTCTTCAAAATTGAATTCTCTTAAAGTGGAATTTACTAAATCGGTTAATAAATCTTCGTTTCCGTTTTTGCCGAGTAAATATCGTGCGAATAAATCGCTTAATTTATATACTTCTTCATGTTTCATAATTATATTATAACAAAATAATTTTATTTGTAAAGAATATAAAATTATTTATGCTATTAGTCAGTATAAATTTATAATTTGATTATATATTTTATTTCAATATTATTCGCTAAACCCTTTAGTATCTTCAAATTCCTTTATAAATTTCTTTATTCCCAATGCAGTTGTATTATCTTCGTAATCTTCTGACAATTTTTTTAATTCGTTTATTGAGTTTTCTATATTATCAATTTTCATTATATCAAAAACTCCTTCTTCAACAGAATTATATTTTTTCGATAGAAGTTCGCACATAGAATTTGTAGCTATAAAATAATTATAATTTTTATTTCGTCTCGCTCCTTCTATTGAAATGTAATGTCCTCCGCCAGCGCATGCGCAATTTTCTAAACCGTAGCCGTTAATATGGTCTTTAGTTATTTGCATAGCTTTATCTTTATCTACCGCAAAAACTTTTGAATCTCCCGCATGAAAAATAAAAACGCCCGCAAATTTATGATATAATATTCCCGCTATAGAAGCTCCCGACATAGCTTTAATTTTATCGTCTGCCGATTCTCTTGCCGCGTTTACTTCAAGTTTAATAAAATTATGCATTATCCAATTTATAATTTCTTGTTCTCCGACTGTTTCAATTAAATCTAAAAAATTTTCGTTATAAGTTTCAGCGGCTAATTTTGAAGCGAAAGTATCTCCCAAACCGTCAGCTATAAGTCCAAGCGCAGAGCCTTCTATTGAATTTATAAAATGGCTATAATTATTTTGTTCGTTTATTATTAAAGGATTTCCCGATATTGCCCCGCTATTAAATAAAATCGTATCTGTATTTATTTTTGAATTTGCGCCTTTATTTGTAAAACAAAAAATATTCATAAAAATTTTTCCTTAAAATTAAAAATATTAGAATTTTTTAATATTATAAATAATTAAAAAAATTTTATCAATATAATCTTAAAATACTATTTCTAAATTTGCATAAGTAATATAAAACTCACCAAATTTTAGAGATTTCAAGTTAATTTTGTAAAGTAACTTATTACCAAAAAACTCAAAATTATATAGATTCAATAATTTTAATTAATATAATTTATAGATTATATTTAAAAATTTTATTTAAAATATTCAATCGCCGACTTAAACATTTTTATATCGTAATTTCCCAAAACATTTTTATATAATCCTTTTCCGATTCTTTCGCTATGTCCCATTTTTCCAAAAACTCTTCCATCGGGCGATGTAATTCCTTCTATTGCATATATAGAACCGTTTGGATTAAATCTAATATCATTTGAAGCGTTTCCTTCAAAATCGACATATTGAGTTACAATCTGTCCGTTTTCTGAAAGTTTTTTTATTAACTCTTCGCTTGCAATAAATCTGCCTTCGCCATGAGATATCGGGACGCTTACTATATCGCCTACATTCATATAAGAAAGCCAAGGAGATTTATTTGAAGCGATTCTCGTTCTCACAATTTTTGATTGATGCCTTGAAATCTCGTTAAAAGTAAGAGTCGGACAATTTTCATCCGTTTCGATTATCTTTCCAAAAGGAACTAATCCTAATTTAATTAAAGCTTGAAATCCGTTGCATATTCCTAATATTAATCCGCATCGCTTATCTAAAAGTTTTGTCGTCCCTTCTTTTATAATATGATTTCTAAAAAATGCTGTTATAAATTTTCCGCTTCCATCGGGTTCGTCTCCTCCCGAAAATCCGCCAGGAATAAAAATTATTTGAGAGGTTTTTAATTCTTTTGAAAAATTATCAACGCTTTTTTTAATGTTATCCGAAGACAAATTATTTATAACTATAATCTTTGCTTTCGCTCCCGCATATTCAAAAGCCTTTACGCTTTCATATTCGCAATTTGTTCCAGGAAAAACAGGAATAATAACTTTCGGTTTTGCAATTTTAATTTTTGAGACGATTCTATTTTTTGTTTCGTAAGAAAAATTTTTAATCGGTTTTTTATCGGTTTTAATATTGCAAGAATATATTTTTTCAAGTTTGTTTTCGTAAATTAAAGATAATTTTTTTAAGTCAATTTTTTCTTTTTTGTATAAAATATATTTTTCAGAAATTATTTTTCCTAAATATATTTCGTCAATATTTTCTTCGGTTTCTATAATAAATCCGCCGTAATTATATTTAAATATATCTTTTAATGAAATTTTAGAATTATATTCAAATCCAAATCCGTTTCCTATGCACATTTTATAAACCGCTTCTGCAATTCCGCCGTAGGTTAATGTATAGCATGAAAGAATTTTTTTATTTCTCATTAGATTATTTATTTTATAAAAAATAGACAATAAAGATTTTGTTTCGGGCAGTCCGTTTTTATCGTATTTAGGTTTTATAAGATAAACTTTATTTTTAGACTTTTTAAATTCGGGCGATATAATATTTTTTGTCTTCGCTGTAGAGATGGCAAACGACACTAAAGTCGGAGGAACATTTATATTTTCAAAACTTCCGCTCATAGAATCCTTTCCGCCTATCGCGCAAATTCCAAGTTCTTTTTGAGCTTTAAAAGCTCCTAAAAGCGCAGCCAAAGGTTTTCCCCAACGATTTTTATCTTTTCCCAATTTTTCAAAATATTCTTGAAAAGTAAGATATATTTCTTTAAAGTCTGAACCTGTAGCTATTAATTTGCAAACCGATTCTATTACGGAAAAATAAGCTCCATGATAAGGACTATTCTCCATTATAAAAGGATTAAAACCATAACTCATTAAAGAACAATTATTAGTTTCTTTTTTTTCAACTGAAATTTTTTGAACCATCGCTTGTATTGGCGTAAGTTGAAATTTTCCTCCGAAAGGCATTAAAACCGTTCCCGATCCTATAGTAGAATCGAATCTTTCCGAAAGTCCTCGTTTAGAGCATACATTAATATCTGATAAAAGAAATTTATAACCTTTTACAAAATCTTTTGGAATTTTTTTGTCAAAATTTTTAATAGATTTAATTTTTGCATTTATATGTTTTTTTGCTCCGTTTGAGTTTAAAAATTCTCTCGATATATCGACTATTTTTTTTCCGTTCCAAAACATTGTTAATTTTGATTCTTTCTTTATTATAGCGACTTTAACAGCCTGCAAATTTTCCTCTTTAGCAAAACTTAAAAATTTTTCAATATCTTTTTTATCAATAACTACAGCCATTCTCTCTTGCGATTCGGATATTGCAAGTTCCGTTCCGTCAAGTCCTTCGTATTTTTTCAAAATAGCGTTAAGATTTATATCGATTCCATCAGCAAGTTCGCCTATTGCAACCGAAACTCCGCCAGCTCCGAAATCATTGCATTTTTTTATAAGTTTTGAAACTTTTGAATTTCTAAAAAGTCTTTGAAGTTTTCTCTCTTCAGGAGCGTTTCCTTTTTGAACTTCAGCTCCGCATATTTCAATCGATTCTTCAGTATGGGATTTTGAAGAACCTGTAGCGCCTCCGCATCCGTCTCTTCCCGTGCTTCCGCCTATAAGAATGACTATATCGCCCGCAATCGGTTTTTTTCTTTTAATATTTTTTTCGGGAACAGCCGCTATAACCGCTCCAATTTCCATATGTTTTGCCAAATATCCTTTATGATAAATTTCATCGACAATTCCCGTAGCCAAACCTATTTGATTTCCATAAGAAGAATATCCTTCCGCCGCCGTTGTTACTATTTTTCTTTGAGGCAATTTGCCTTTTAAAGTTTTAGAAATTGAAACCGTAGGATTTGCAGCTCCCGTAATTCTCATAGCGCCATAAACATAACCTCTTCCAGAAAGCGGGTCTCTTATAGCTCCGCCTATGCAGGTAGCAGCTCCTCCGAAAGGCTCTATTTCGGTTGGATGATTATGAGTTTCGTTTTTAAAAAGCAAAATCCAATTTTCAATTTTTCCGTCAACTTCTATATTTATTTTTACAGAGCAAGCGTTAATCTCTTCCGATTCGTCAAGTTTTTTAAGCTTTCCTTTTTTTTTGAAATATTTTATCAAAACGGTAGCTAAATCCATAAGACAAATTGGTTTATTATCTTTTAATTCTTTTCTAATTGTAAGATATTCTTTATAAGTTTTTTGTAATAATTCGTCTTCAAATTCTACATTATCTATAATCGTTAAAAATGTCGTATGCCTGCAATGGTCGGACCAATAAGTGTCTATTACTTTTATTTCTGTTATAGTCGGGTTTCTTTTTTCTGATAAAAAATATTCACGACAAAATTTTAAATCGTCAAAATCCATAGCCAAATCATAAGACTTTATAAAATCAAAAAGTTCCTTATCATTCAAATTTATAAAACCTTTTAACATTTTTACGGTTTTTGGAATTTTATATTTTTCTTTTAATGTATCGGGTTTTAAAAAATTCGCCTCTCTCATTTCAACGGGATTTATAATATATTTTTTTATTTCTTCAATATCTTTCTTTGTTAGATTTCCGTATAAAGCGTAAACTTTTGCGGTTTTAATTAAAGGCTTTTTACCTTGAGATATAATTTGAATGCATTGAGATGCGCTTTCCGCTCTTTGGTCAAATTGTCCAGGCAAATATTCCGTTGCAAAAATAAACGCTTTATTTATATTTAATTCTTTATAAACATTATCAAGTTGAGGTTCGGAGAAAACGGTTTTTATTGCATAATAAAAAATTTTTTCAGAAATATTTTCGGCGTCATATCGATTAAAAATTCTTAATTTATTTAATTTTTTTATTCCTAAAAATTCCGTTATATCAGAATATAAAGATTTTGCTTCATTATTAAAACCGTCTTTTTTTTCTACGAATATTCTATAAACCATTTTTAATTATTTCCTTTTTTAAGTAAAGCTTTCTCTCCTATATCTTTTCTATAATAAGCGCCTTCAAACGAAATTTGTATTGCGTCTTCATAAGAAAGTTTAATCGCTTTATCCAAAGTATCGGCGATATTTGTTATTCCCAATACTCTTCCTCCGTTAGTTAAAAGTTTTTCATTTTCTTTTTTAACTCCCGCAAAATAAACTCTTTCAATAATATCTTTAGGAATATTTATAGCGAAACCTTTTTTATATTCTAAAGGATAACCTTCGCTTGCCATAATTATGCAGGCTGCAGATTTATTTTCAAATTCAACTTTTACTTTATCTAAATTTCCGTTGGTAGTTGCAATCATAATATCAAGCAAATCGCTTTTTAATAAAGGCAAAATTACTTGAGTTTCAGGGTCGCCAAATCTACAATTATATTCTATTACTTTAGCTCCGTATTTTGTAATCATAAGTCCGAAATATAAACAACCCTTAAAAGTTCTGCCTTCTTTATTCATTGCCGAAATAGTCGGAATAAAAATTTTATCAAAACATTCTTTTGCTATTTCCTTTGTATAATAAGGATTTGGTGCAATCGTTCCCATGCCTCCCGTATTTAATCCCGTATCTTTATCTCCGATTCTTTTATGGTCCATAGATGAAATCATAGGAATTATAGTTTTTCCGTCTGTAAAAGAAAGAATTGAAACTTCAACTCCTTCTAAAAATTCTTCTATAACTATTCTATCTCCCGATTTTCCAAAAGCTTTATCTTTCATAATATTTTTTACCGTGTCAAAAGCTTTTTCTTTAGTTTCCGCTATAATCACGCCTTTGCCGAGCGCAAGTCCATCGGCTTTAATTACAGTAGGCATTGGAGCGGTTTTCAAATATTCAATCGCTTTATCGTAGCTTTCAAATGTTTCGTATTTCGCAGTTGGGATTTTATATTTCTTCATTAAATTTTTTGCAAATACTTTACTTCCTTCAATAATCGCCGCATTTTTATTTGGTCCGAAGCATGGAATTTTTATCTCTTCCAAAGCGTCAACCAAACCCGCAACGAGAGGGTCGTCAGGAGTCACTATAGCGTAATCGATATTATTTTTTTTAGCAAAATCCTTTATAGCGTTTATATCAGTCGCTTTAATATCAATGCAAATAGCGTCTCTTTCAATTCCGCCGTTTCCTGGTATAGCGTAAATTTTAGATACATTTTTATTTTGTTTTATTTTTTTTATTATCGCATGCTCTCTTCCGCCGCTTCCTATAACTAAAATTTTCATGTTTTATCCTATTTTATAAATTTTTTATAATTTTAATGATGAAATAATCTCATTTCAGTAAAAGCCATAACCATTTTATATTTATTGCATCTTTCTATAACAAGATTATCTTTTAAAGAACCGCCTGGTTGAGCTATATATTTTACTCCGCTTTTTTTCGCTCTATCTATATTATCGTAAAAAGGAAAAAATGCATCCGAACCTAAAGAAACTTCGTCTATTTCCGAAAGATATTCTTTTATTTCTTTTTCGGTAAACTTTTCGGGTTTTTTGTCAAAATATTTTTGCCAAATTCCTTCTTCGCAAACATCCTCTTCATTTTTATTAATATATCCGTCTATAATATTATCTCTTTCAACTCTACTTAAAGAATCTTTAAAAGAAAGATTTAAAACTTTTTCATGCCCTCTTAAAAACCAAGTATTAGCTTTATCGCCCGCAAGACGAACGCAATGAATTCGAGATTGTTGTCCCGCTCCAACTCCTATAGCCTGTCCATCGTAAGCGTAGCAAACAGAATTTGATTGAGTATATTTAAGAGTTATAAGCGATATTATAATATCTCTTATAGCATTTTCAGTTAAATTTTTATTTTCTGTCACGATATTAGAAAGTAAATTTTTATCTATTTTAAAATCGTTTCTTTCTTGTTCAAAAGTTATTCCAAAAATATCTCTATTTTCTTTTTTAGAAGGAATATAATTTTCATCGATAGTTATAATATTATAATTTCCATTTTTTTTAGATTTTAAAATTTCAAGGGCTTCTTTAGTATATTCGGGTGCTATTATTCCGTCTGAAACTTCCCGCGCGATTAATTTTGCGGTAGTTTTATCGCATTTATCGGAAAGAGCTATCCAATCGCCAAAAGAAGACATTCTATCAGTTCCTCTCGCTCTTGCATAAGCGCAGGCAATAGGAGAATCGTTTAATTCGTCAATATCGTCATAGAAATATATTTTTTTTAATTTATTTGAAAGAGGTGTGCCAACCGCCGCGGATGTAGGACTTACATGCTTAAAAGAAGTAGCCGAAGGAAGTCCAATAGCATCTTTAAGTTCTTTAACAAGTTGCCAACCGTTAAAAGCGTCCATAAAATTTATATATCCAGGATTTCCATTTAATATTTTTATTGGAAGTTCGCCTTCTTCTTTCATAAAAATTTTTGCAGGTTTTTGATTTGGATTGCATCCGTATTTTAATTGAAATTCTTTCATTTTGCATGCTCCTTATAATTTATATTTATTAATAATTCTATCGATTTTTTCTCCCGTTTTTAAATTAGTATAACGCGAAAATATAGATATTTTATTATCTCCGTTTAATGATTTCCAAATTTTATTTGTAAACTCGTCAATATCGTTTAAAATTTCTATTTTTTTTGGCTCGCCGTAAAATGAAGGAAGAGGATTATTGTCTTGCAAATAAGTATGTATAAAATGCCCAATTCCGCATACGGATTCATAATCGAAAGTATATCTATAACAAGCCTCGCCTTCTTTATTTGCGCTTTTTAGAATGCTTATTTTGTAATCAAAATCATTGTCTTTAAAACATAATAGCCCGCTTATTCTTGGAGTAAAATGCGGAGAATCAGGTTCAAATTTTCTACTTTTTAAAGATTCTTCAAAACTTATTTTATATTTTAATCCGTTAAATATCGTATCGGTTTGATTGCCATTGGTTATAATAAGTTTATTTTTATACTCTCTTAATGCAGCGTAAATTATAAGTTCGGGATTTACAGTTTTATTTTTATCTAAAGGCTTGGTATATAAAACATTATCCTTAAAAGAAAAAATACGATTTCTACTATTTGAACTTCTTCCCATAATAAAATAAGAGCAAACGGCATTTTTTCCGTCATTGCTTTTGCCAATTATTATGCCTCTTCCAAGATAAGAATTATTTTTTATAATCTCTTCAATATCGTTGATTTTATAAACATCCAAATTATTTTTCCTCCAAATAATATTTAATATAATATTTAATAAACTTTTTTATCGATTTATAAAGTATAATATATTCGACAAACTTTATTTTATGCGATTTAATTTTATTATTTATTATAATTATAAACTATAATTAGTCAATAAAAACGGTTGAAATTTATTTTTAGAAATATTATAATTATAATCGTTAAAGCGAATAAAAATATTATAAATTATATAAAACGCTTGACTTATTTTTTAAGATATTGTATAATTTTAACTATGATAAAGAAAAATGAAACTTTACGAAATATAAATTCTGCAGCAGCTCAGCTCAGCTCAGCTCAGCTCATCATTACTTTAAACTTTTTTCAAGTTTATGTTTACTTATTAATTATAAAATATTATTCTATTTATTCATTAAAACTTTATTCAAATTCTTTTTTGAATTTATTAAATTTCAATTTGCAAAAAGCATTTATTTATTTAAATGTTTTTATAAATATTTATCTAACGGAAATAATGGCTTTAAAAGGCTTTTATTAAAAAATATATCAAAATTTAAGGAGACTATTATGTCAAATTTTTATCAAGGAGTTAATATAAAATCTATATCATTATTTATATTAACAATTATTACTATTACAGCTTGCAGTAAGCAAGACCCAACCAAATTTAAGCCGTCTCAATTAAACGGAACTTGGACTGGCTCTGAAAATCAAAACGCTTTAGTTATTAATACGACTAAAGACACTTTTCAATACGGAGATATGTCTTGTGTAGATATGCCATCCGATTTTTCATCTATAAAAGATGATGATACTACTAATTATACTTTTTCTTTTAGTTATACTATTACAGATCCAAATGGAATTGCTCAAGGAGTTGCTTTAATCAAGAAATATAATGTAAAAGTTTCGTTTACAAGTGACTCGGAATGTGAAGTTAGTGATGAAAGATACTTCGCTGAAACATTTAATAAGACAAGTTCGCAAGCAGAAACAACTTTTGATGTTAGAGATTTAGCTGGTTCATGGAAAAGTGCAGATGGAGCAGAACAGTCATATAGTATAGATAAAGTAGATGGAACAATATCGGGATATGGTAGCGATATTTTTAGAGCTAACATACCAAATTGGAAAACTACTACGGGTAAAATAGCGCAATTTGAATTTGAAATTACTCATCAACAAAAAACTTATAAATTCAGATTTATAAGTTCTACAAAAGGTTATGTTAATGACAAATTATATTATAGGCAGTAGAATATGAAAAAGTATTTAATTATATTTATTATATTAAGTATATTTTTTAGTATAAACCTTTATGGACAAAAACAGCCCGTATGGATTTCTGACGCTAAAAAAGTTTATGACGCTTCAAAATATGAATTCGCCGTAGGCTCGGGAAATTCTGAAAAAGAAGCCGAAAATAACGCTTTTACTTCATTATCAAGAGTTTTTGGTATGACGGTAAAAACGGATACTAAAGCCCAACAGAGATTTATACAAAATTCAAAAGGTTTAGAAAAAAACTCTACATTAGAAGACAATACTTTAGTGGAAGCAGAACATGATTTAATAAATGTCAGAATAGCGGAAAGTTATTATGACGCTAAAAAGAAAAAATATTATGCTCTCGCCGTTATGAATAAAAAAGAAACCGTTCCTTTAATAGTTAGTAAAGTTAAAGAAAATACAAAGACAATTAAAAACTATATTAACAAATCGGATAATGAAAAAGATTTACTTAGAAAATTTTCTTTATTGGATATGGCTTATATAGTTTCATTAAAAAACGATTCTTTTTTACAGCAATTAATGATATTAGATAGTTCGGTAAATGTTAGTATAGAAGAAAATTTAAAATCTTCAATTATAAAAGATAAACTAGATAATGTCGCTAAAAATATAACTTTTGCCGTTGATACGGGAGAATTTTCTTCAAGCGTAAAACTTGTAATAGAGCAGATGATAAGCGATTTGAAATTAAAAATGTCCGCAAGCGCCCCGACTTATACATTTAAAGAACATATTTCATATGATGGAAACGATACGGGCTACGGTATGTATGTATTAAATTATACGCTTCTACTTGAACTTGTGGATTATAACGGAGTAAGGGTTACTTCTTTTAGTTTTAAGGGTAAAGAAGTCGGAGCTAACGAAGAGAGCGCTAAAAAAGTTGTAGGCTCAAAGTTGGCAAAAAGTATAAAAGAACCTCTTTCGGAACAATTCGGAGAGTTTCTAAATAATATGCTTAAATAATTTATTTTTATAAGTTTACAAGAATTATAAGAATAAATATTTAATAAAAAATAAAATATTTATGGAGGGTATTTCAATGATGAAATCCAAAAAAATTTTTATAATGGCTCTTTCTATAGCCATTATAAGCCTTATCTCTAACGGTTCAGTGTTCGCCGCACCCGCAGAGAAATACAAAGTTGTAGACAAAAGTGGCGGCAAAAAGGCTAAAGACCCAGCTTGGTTTAGCGCATGGTTAAAAACTCACAGTAGAACGAAAGTTGAAAAATCTGATAAAGATTTTGAAGGTAAAGAAGCTTTCGTTATAGAACAAGAAGGTGAAGACCTTGATTTTCTTAAAATGTGGGCAAACAATATAAATTCAAGTTCTGAAGTCGTTAGATATTTATCGCAAGAGGTAGAAAATTTTGTAGTAGGTTCTGAATTAGCATCTCAAAGCGGTAAACAGCAAGAAGTAGAAAGAGCCGCTAAAAGTTTAACAACTTCTTTATCCAAAGCGAGATTAGTTGGACTTAGAAAGGAAGGAGATTGGTGGATTAAAAGACAATATACTTCGGGTCCAAATAAAGGTCAGTTTACATATTCATATTATGTATTATATCTAATCGATAAAAAGAAAATAGACGACTTGCTTGATATAGAAATGAAAAAAGCTAAAGGCGAGGCTACTACGGAAACTCAAGAAGTAGTCGACCAAGTATTTGACGAATATTTATCATCAAGAAACGAAGAATAAAAAACAAAGGAGATTAAAAATGTTTAAAAAAATTTCAATAATAACTATTATATTAATTGCAAATATATCATTATTATTTGCTCAAAAAGGCGTATATGTAATAAGCCCAGCGGTAGGAACGCATAAAGATAATGCTCTTAAAGAAAGTTATGTATCTACTTTATCAGCTTTATTTATTAATGGCGGCTATGTGGATGAAAATGATAGCTTATTGGGAGCTATAAGAGACGCCGCTATTGATGCTGGTATTGACGCTTTAATTAAATCGCCAGATAAAAATTCCCAAATCGCGGGAAAAGTGTTAAAAGCAAGAGGCGAGAGATTTATAGTGATGGTTGCCGTAGACGACCTTACGGAAGAAACCTGCAATAAATTGGGATTAAAATACGATATTGTAAGTAAGTTTGCCGATGGTGTAGTGACCGTAACTATATTTGATAAAAATAATCTTACTTCGCTTCCTAATGTTAATTTTAAAAGCGTAAAACTACAAAATTATGAAAAGGTATCTAAAGACCTTTTTAAGAGCGCTAAAAAATATTTAGATAAGCAAATTAAACAAAAAAATAAAAGAGGTTTAAAATGAAAAAAATATTAACTATTATATTTTTTACTTTGATTAGCTTTTCTTTTTTGTATGGTAAAGGAAAAACGGTTCTTACTTTGGCATGCATGCCACCAGAAGGTAATATGGACGAGGAATCAAAAACCGCCTATGTTACCGCTATAGAATCCGCTTTTACCAAAGCTGGACATAAAGTCGCCGATAGACAGAGACTTGAAAAACTTATGAAAGAGGTATTATTACAGCAAACGAGCGGTATGGTCGATGAAACGAGCGCAGCCGCGGAAGCTGGAAAAATCATGAAAGTTGATTATCTTGCGGCGATTACCGTAGATAGTTGGGATGAGCAGAAAGTAAATAGCGCCGCTGGAGCAAGAGCAGCGGGAAATATATTAGGCGCTCTTTTGGGTTCTTCTCAAACTACAGTTGCCTCTGGCGAATCCGATTTAATAACAGTAGAAAATATTCGGGTTAGCGTTAAAGTGATAGAAGTTGAAACAAGTTTTATATTAGTTTCTTCGTCTGCAGAAGGTAAAAGAAAAGACAGCACCGAGAAATTGGCTACTAAAATGGTAAAAGATATAGAAAAACAATTAAAAAAGAAAAAATAATTTTTTAGTATGCTTAAGGGATATATAAAAGAAAATATATATCCCTTTATATAATTTTAAATTAAAAAATATATTTTCAAGATAGAATAGAAAATGAAAATAACATTTTCTCAAAATAACGATAATTTATATTTTATATCAAAAATAAATTCATTTCGTATAAATGCAGGATTAGAAAGATACAAGACTAATAATGATTTAAAAGAAATAGTCGATACGCTCGCTTATATGTATTCTCAAGGAGAAGATTTATCTAAAACTGAAAACATAAAAGAGTTATTTAGAAATATTAATTTAAATATATCTTATTACAATTATCATTGCATAAAAGGAAACAACTCCATTAATAATTTGTTTGACTATTTTATAAATAATTATATAAAAACTATTTTAAACGAAGATTATAATTATGCATCTTTTGGAATATATAATGACGGTTCTTATAATTACTTGGTTTTATTATACTAAGGCAAATCTTATTGGGTTCAAATTTTTTTAAGAGATTAAATATTAGGAGACGATTTTTAATTTACAATATCATTTAAATATGAAGTAATCATTATTTACTCTATTGACTTTAAATTTTAATTATGTAAACTAAATTGATATAAAATTTTATTATAAGGAATATAAAAATAAATGATAATAGTAAAATATGAAGAATTAAAAAAAGCCGTTTTCAATAAATTAAAAAATTCGGGCATTGACGAAAAACAAGCCAATATAATAACCGAAGTTCTTTTATATTCCGACATAAGAGGAATTCATTCTCACGGCGTTTTGAGAGTCGAGCATTATATTAACAGAATGAAAAACGGAGGAATAAATTTAAATTCCGATTTTAAAATAAATGTTTTAAAACCTTCTTTCGCTTCTATGGATGCGGACGGAGGATTTGGGCATGTCGCCACAAAATATGCAATGGAATGGGCTATAAAAACTGCAAACGAACAGGGAATAGCTTTAATAGGAATAAAAAATAATAGCCATTGCGGAGCTTTAGGATATTATAATAAAATGGCTATAGACGATAAAAAAGTTTCTCTTATAATGGTTAATACTGACCCTTGCGTTATTCCTTTCGGCGGAAAAAAATCTTTCTTCGGCACTAATCCTATAAGCTATGGTTTTCCAGCAAAAAAAGATTTTATATTAGGCGATATGGCGACAAGCAAAGTTTCGCTTGGCAGAATATTTACGGCAAGAGATAATAACGAAACCGTGCCTTTAGATTGGGGAGTAGACGAAGACGGAAATCCTTCTTCAAATCCTAATAAAATAAAATATGTCGTTCCTTTTGGAGGAGTTAAAGGTTATTTAATAATGACTATGGTTGAAGCGTTTACGGGACTTTTAATTGGAAATGTTTATTGCAATAATTTAGTTAAAATGTATGGCGATATGGAGAAAAAAAGAAATCTCTCAACTTTTATACTTGTTATAGAACCTTCGCTTTTTAACGATATGGAAACTTTTTTAAATACCGTTCAATCGTTTATAGACGATATAAAAAAAGAACCCGCTATGAACAAAAACGAAACTATCTCAATACCAGGAGAAAGAAAAGAAGCCTGCGCCGAAAATTATATAAAAAATGGAATTCCATTATCGGAGAATGTTTATAAATATATTTTTGAATAAAGTAAAAATATAAGTCATAAAAATAAAATACTTGATAAAATAATTAAAAATGTTATTATATTTACAAAATATTATAATAAAATGTTATGAATGTAGAATTTTTACTTTATGCCAAATTTGATAATAAACGAGTTATTCCTATTCGAGATAGATTATTTAAAGCCATAGTGTCGTCTTTAAATGAAGTTAATATAAATCCTTTAATAATGCTTTCGGAGTATTCCGTTATAGAAAATGAAAATACTTTAATATATTCTTTTCACCCAACCGCCGACCCAATATATTTTGAATATAAAGATAATACTTTATTTGTAACTGTAAGCACGGGAACTTTTGGAGCGGGATATCATAAATTTATAATTAATATTTTAGACAGACTTTCAAGAAGACTCGATATAACATTTGAAGAAAATGAAGATTATAAAGACCCAAGCGGTTATTTTAAAGAGAGAGATTTTAATAAACTAAAAAAATTTTTTATAGATTCTTTAGCCGATTATTCTAAAATGCTTTTGGAACATCATGATAAAGGTTTCGGCAATTTTATGATAGCTATGCCTTATGATTATCCAATAATAGAAAAAGAATATTTTGCGCTTTCAACTTTAGGTTATTGGGGAAAAACTTGGTTTACAGATTTAATTGCAGCGAATGAAGAAGATAAAAAAGTTTTTGCGGAAGATTTTTTTATTTGGAATGACGAAGAGATGAACGCTCAATTTTGGTTTAAGAGTTTAATTAGCATGATATGGCTTTATTTTCCTTTCAGAGAAATTATAGACGATAAAGAAAAAAAACTTTATAAAGAAATAATTTATTCTTTTGAAGAAGCTTATAAAAGAGATAAAAATTTGAGATATCCTTATAATATTTTAATAAAAGTCGCCGAATATTTGGACGATTCTAATTTGGTAAAGTTTATCGAAGAAAATAAAAATAATGTTGTTTCAAATATAAATATAGGATTTAGAACGGAAAAAGCGCGATATACAATAGCGGGAGGATTTACAATGATTTTACCAATGCGTATGAATATGAATAGAAGCGATAAAACTTTAGTGGAATTCAGAGATATTAATATTTATATTGCGATGCAAGTTTATACTTTTTCAAACGAAGAAACCGACATTATAATGGATTATGTTATTAAACAAATGGATATAGCGGACGAAGATAAAGGAAAGCCTTTAAATATAAAAATAGAATCTAACGATATAAAAAATATAGCATACGAGAAAAAATTAGATAACGAAGACAATATAATAACAGTAGCCGCGATTACAAATAAATTGGCTTTGCTTATTTGGTTTACTTATAACGGAGAAGAGAACAGAGAAATTTGTTTAGACGCTATAAAGTCAATAAGAATAGACGATTAAAAATATACTTAATTCATTTTGAGTTTTATGTATATAATCAAAATCACAAAAATTTAAATATATTTTTATACTTTAATTTATAAAAATTTATTTATAAAATTCAATTAATGAAATATATTTAGTTATTGTTGATAATGTTAATAAAAAATTAAGAAGTTATTATAATTTATTGATTTATATGTCCAAATATTGTATTATTACTATATTAAAAGATAAGTATTTATTATGTCTACAAACGCTATTGAAAAATATTACAATGAAATAAAAGAAGCCGAATTAAACGGCATGGATAACGAACAGAATATAAGAGAATATTTTTACGAACTCTTAAAAAATTATACGAATTCGCAAAATCTTAAAATTGAAAGAGAAACTAAAGAATTTGTTTTTGAAAACGGACAGAAGAAAAATATATTTCTTGACGGCAGAATAAAAAAAGAAAATATGGTTATAGGTTGGGTTGAGAATAAAGATGCAAAAGACGATTTGAATAAAGAGATTAAAAATAAAAAAGAAAAACAATATCCTTTGCTTAATACAATATTTGAAAATTCAAAAGAGCTTGTTTTATTTCAAGACGGTAAAGAAGTTATAAGAGTAAATATGTCTAAAAGCGAAGAGCTTGATAGAGTTTTAATTAAATTCGTTAGTTTTAGACCTGAAGAATATAAAAAATTTCAAGATGCATTTAATAATTTGAAAAGAATACTTCCCGACCTTGCTAAAGATTTGGGAGAATTTTTTAAAGAAGAGAAAAAGATTAATAAAAAATTTAAAGAGAATTTAAAAGAGTTTACGAAAAAGTGCCAATTAAGTATAAACAATAATATAACCGAAGAGCTTGCAAATAAAAGACACTTATGTTATAATCATATATAAATAATAGAGGGAGAATTCCTATGGATACACTCAAAGAATTTCAAAAAATGATGGCAGAACAAACTGACATTGCGTTGGCAACTGTTGGAGCAGATGGCATTCCAAATGTTAGAATTGTTAATTATTATTTCAATCCCGAAAATAATGTTATATATTTTGCGACATTTGAAAATAACGACAAAGTAAAAGAAATAAAACAAAATCAAAATGTTGCCTTTACAACAATCCCAAAAAAAGAAAACGAGCATATAAAAGCGAAAGGAATTGCTATTAAGAGTAAAAAAACTATTTTTGATTTAGCGGATTGTTTTTGCGAGAAAATACCTGATTACCGAGAAACAATAGAATATGGCGGAAAATCACTGATAGTGTATGAAATACACTTCAAAACAGCAATCGTTACTTTAAATTTATCTAATATCAAAACTCTCAAATTGTAACAGCTAAAACCAAACTTTTTTGACTTTAAGGTTGATTTATAATGAATTTATAGTATAACTAATGAGACTGTTATTTGCATTTTATCCCTTGTTTTTGTTTGGAGTGTGAATTTAGCCTTTGAATTTGGTATGAAATTTACAAATTCAAAATTTCAGTAAGCCTTTACGCCACTAGTTATAAATTTGATATTTTAGCCATAAATAAATTATCGGATTTGCATACTACACTTTACGGAACTATAAACGCTCCTTTGTATGTTTACGAAAACGGAGAAAAGAAATTAAATATTACCGATTATGCGATAAAAGAATTTCAAAATAAGTATAAAGATAAAGCTACGGCGGAAAATATTTTTGCTTATTGTCATGCGGTTTTGTCGTCTCCAAAATATCAAAAAGAATATGAAGAAAATCTTAAAATCGATTATCCAAGAATTCCGCTTTATAAAAATTTTGATAGATTTGTAGAGCTTGGAAAAAGATTAATAAAATTGCAAACGGAATTTGAAAATGTCGAGCCGAATAAAGATTTGAAAATTGAAAAAGATTTTAAATATATGCCCGAAGATTTTTCTATGATAAAATTAAATAAAGAAAAAGGAATTATAATATTTGACGGAAAAAATAGAATTGAAAATATTCCGAAAAAAGCTTTCGATTATAAAATCGGAACAAGAAGCGCTTTAGATTGGATTATAGATTATTATAAACCTAAAAAATTAAATCCTCAAAAAGAACTTCACCATAAAACTTTAATTGAAAACGGTTTAAACTCTTATGATTATAAAAATATTAGAGAATATTTATTTGAATTAATTCCTAAAGTTATTGAAATAAGCGTTGAAACTGTGGATATTTTTAAAGAATTGGAAAAATTAAATTAAAAAATAGTAATTATTTACTATAGACTTTTTATTTCTTTTTAATTAAACTATATATAAAAATTATTAAAATCGGAGAGCAAATGAAAAGAGCATATATTAAAGAAATAGCATATTATGTCCCTGAAAAAATTTTGGACAATAAATATTTTGAAAGTATTTTAGATACAAATAACGAATGGATAATAACTCGCACGGGAATAGAAACAAGAAGAATGGCAAGAGAAGACGAAACCATATTTGAAATGGGAATAAACGCCGTTAATAATCTTCAAAATAAAGGAGTAGATTTAACCGTTGTCGATACAATAATAACGCCTACCGTTACTAAAGATTATATTTTTCCTTCAATGGCAGGACAGATTCAAAAAGCTTTAGGATTAAAAAATTGTTTTGCTTTCGATATGTCGGCGGCTTGTTCGGGTTATGTTTACGCTATGAATACGGCTACGGCATTAATTGAAAGCGGACAATCGAAAAATATTTTAATCGTATGCAGTGAAAAATTAACTAAAGATATAAATTGGAAAGATAGAGGAACTGCAATTTTATTTGGAGATGCAGCCACAGCTTCTTTAATAACATCTCGAGAAGACGGAAAAGGAGTTTTGGCTATAGATATGCAAAGCGAACCCGATTTAACTATAATGTTAAACGGCGGAAGCGTATGTCCGATAAGAGCGGAAGATTTTGACGGAGCGGATTTTAAAATACATATGGAAGGCGGAGAAACTTTCAAAAGAGCGGTTATAGAATTTTCAAATAGCATTGATAGAGTTTTAGAAAAAGCTAATAAAAAATTATCGGATGTTAATTTCTTTGTTCCGCATCAAGCTAATTTAAGAATTATTCAAGCGGTTGCAAAAAGAATCGGGCTTCCTATTGAAAAAGTTAGCGTAACTTTAAATAAATTTGGAAATAGTTCTTCAACGAGTATCGGACTTGCTTTAAATGACGCTTTAGATAATAATAAAATTAAAGAAGGCGATTTAGTTTTATTTACGGCTTTTGGCGGCGGTTTTACTTGGGGTTCTACTTTAATGATTTGGTAATTAGTGGAATTATAGAAACGCTATTATTTTTATATTATGTTTTTCCCTAACATATTTATATCAATATCTTTAAAAGAATTATCAATTAACATTTTAATTTTTTTTACTCCAAGTTTTTTTAATTCTTCTATTGCCTCATAATAAAATTTATCTAAACCGTTAATTGAATGAGCGTCAGTATTTAGCGTTAAAGGAATATTCATTTTCAAAATTTTTTTAATCGTCATTTTATTAGGATAATGAGCGTCAAGATTTGATTTACTCATAAGCTTTATATTAACTTCGACTATAGAGTTATTTTCTTTTATATTTTCTAAAACTTCTTCGACTTTTTCAATATACCAATTTTCCTCTTCTGTAAAATATTCCTTCTTGAAATTATATTTTCTAACCAAATCTAAATGTCCGATAATATCGGGTTTTTGAGTATTTGTCATTTTAATTATATTGTCAAAATATTTTTTTATAACGATTCTTATGTTTCCGAAATGTTTAATCGTTTCTTCAAAATTATTTTTCGACATATCAATGCAAAAATAATCTTTATTGTCGTCTATAAAATGAACAGAGCCTATTCTATAATCGAGAGCCATTTCTTTATCGGTATCTTTATTTAAGTTGGAATAATAATCCGCTTCTATTCCAGAATAAATTTGAATTTTGTCTTTGTATATTTCTTTATATTTTTTTATATCGCTTAAATATTTAATCGTGCCTTCTTTCGTCATAGAACAGTCATCTTTAATAAAATTTGAATGCCCAGAAAAACCTAAACTTATAAATTCTTTTTCTATCGCATATTTTATATTTTCTTCTATAGAATTTTTACCATCGCAATAATTTGTATGCGTATGCAAGTTTGAAATATATTTCATTATAATAACTCATTAATTAATTATGAATAATTATATCATAAATTTTTAAAAATAAAAATTATATTAAATCTAATTTATATATATCCAAATCTTTAAATATATTTTTTAATTTATTATAATCTTCGTTTATTATATTTTCATTTTTGTTGTATAAAGCGAAAAGCGAAGAACCCGAACCGCTCATGCAAATTTTTCTTTTAATTTCATTTTCCGCTTTTTCTTTATATTCTTTTATTTTAGGCTCAATCTTAAAAACATTTTTTTCAAATATATTGTAAGTATGCGAATATAAATCGTTAAAATCTATTTCATTATTTTTATTTTCTTTATTGTCAAGCGCATTTTTAATATAAAAAATATCGGATTTGTTAAAATCATTTTCTGCAAATTTTGAATAAGCCAATTTCGTAGAAACTATTATATTAGGATAGATTAAAATTATTTTATAAGGAAAAGTAAAATTATATAAAAAAATTTTCTCTCCAATTCCCGATACCCAACTTAAACCTCCATTTATAAAAAACGGAATGTCCGCTCCAAATTTTGAAAAAGATTCTATTAATCGATTGTCGGGCTTTATATTTAATTCTTCTAAAAAAAAGTTTATTATAGTAGCCGCATTTGAAGAGCCACCGCCGAGTCCCGCTCCCGTTGGAATATTTTTTTCTATATTTATTTTATAATTTTTTTTAAGATTCATTTCATTTTTGAAATAATAAAATATTTTTGAAACTATATTTTCTTCGTTGTCGTTTAACTTATATTTTCCGCTCGTTGAAATTTTAAATTCTTTATCTTCTTCAATTTTTATTATATCAAATAAATCAATCGTATGAAATAAAGATTCTATTAAATGATAACCGTCTTCTCTTTTTGATTTTATATCTAAAAATAAATTAATTTTGCAAGGAGATTTTTTTATAATCATATAAATTCTTTTTTTAATTAATAATTATTTAAGATTATATAAATTCTATAAATATTTTTCAAGTTTATACTATCAAATTGAATGTTTTATATTTAGATATTACAAATCAGAATTATAAAATAATTATCTTTTTATAAATTTTAATCATTAATAAATTTAAAATATTTATTTAAGACAGTGAAAATTTGACTTAACAATTTTGTCAAGGTTTTTTATTATATAAAATTTCTATAACAAGGAGTGTTCACAATGAACAACAGACAGACAATTTCTAAATCTTTATTAATAATAATTGCTTTATTATTAATGGTAAGCTGCGGGAAGGATGATGACAAAAAACTAACTGATTCTAAAGATAGTGTCACTTCCTATAGAGTTTATACGAATGATATCGGCGACACCAACGATATTGGAGATACCAACGATATCGGAGATACCAACGATATTGGCGATTCCAACGATGTTGGATATACAAACGATAGCGGCGATACCAATAATAGTGGCGATGACGGAGAATGGGGATTAATTAGTTAAAATTTTTTAATTCCACAAGAATAAAGATTTAAGGCTCATGTTCTTCTATATTAAGAATATGAGTCCTTTTTATTTAACTGTTTATTTTTTATTAAAACAATTTATATTTATATTTTTAAATTTTTGCACTTGATACAATATATATTTAGATATAATATAACATAATTAATTTTAATATTTAAGGAAAGTATAATGAAGTACCCTGAATTTTTTACGCCTTTTGTAATCTCGCCAAGTATTCCAATAAGATGGTATGGGCTTATGTATATAGTCGGAATAGTCGTTTCATGTTTGGTTTTGAATAGCATAAAAAAGAAAGGTTGGATTAAATATAATGACGATAACAACGGCGGAGTTTACGATATGGTTTTTTATGCGGCAGTCGGAGCGATAGCGGGAGCGAGATTAGGTTATTTCGTATTTTATTCTCCGCAAACTTTTTTGAAGCCTTGGGAAATACTTGGAATAAATCTTGGAAACGGAATAAGTTTTTCGGGTTTTGCAGGAATGTCTTTTCATGGCGGATTTATAGGAATGTGCATATCTTTAATTATTTTCAGTAAAAAATATCATTATAAAATTTTAGATATAGGCGACCATGCAACCTTGCCTTCAAGTTTATGTTTATTTTTTGGAAGAATAGGAAATTTTATGAATGCGGAACTTTACGGAAGAGTGACGGATTCTTTTATAGGAATGCAATTTCCTTTATACGATGCAGTCGGAGGATATGAAAATTGGAAGGCTATGTTTCCAGCAATAAGACCTTATACTGAAGCGAGGCATCCTTCTCAAATATACGAGGCAATTTTAGAAGGTTTAGTTTTGGCTTTGGTTTCTTATTTTATTTTATATTTAAGTCAAAAAAATAAAAAAATAAGAAGAGGGACGAGATTATGGGTTTGGATGATATTATATGGATTATTTAGAGCTTTTATAGAACAGTTTGCAAGAGATATAACCGAATGGACTATAGGACCTATAACTTCGGGGGCTATATATTCTATATGTATGGTTATAGTCGGAGTTGTAATGCTTATTTATACTTATGCTAAAAAATACGATACGAATATCAATAAAAATAATTAATTAAACGGAAAATAAAAAATGGTTTATGAAATATTTTCAAATAGATTGTCAATCGGAATTATATCTTATTTTGTATTTATAATATCGGCGAGCGCTCATGAATATTCGCATGCAAAAACTGCGTATAATTTTGGCGATAAAACGGCGAGAGATTTGGGAAGATTAACTTTAAATCCTTTCGCTCATATAGATATTTTAGGCACGGTAATTTTGCCTTTGCTTGCAGCTTTGACAGGAATTCCAATTATAGGTTGGATGAAAGCCGTTCCCGTTAATCCTAATAATTTTAAGAATTTTGAAAGAGACCAGGCTATAGTTTCGTTTGCGGGACCTTTTGCGAATTTAATAATAGCTTTTATATCTTTTATAATAATGAAAATTCTTACATTTCCAATTAAAGGAGTTTTTATTATAAATAAATTAATCATAATTTTGCAATCTAACGATAATGTTATAACGAATATTATTTTAAATATAATTCCAATATTTCTTGCAATGCTGTTTATGTCTTACACTATAAATATAATGCTTATGTTTTTTAATCTTCTGCCTTTTCCTCCTTTGGATGGCGGATGGATATTGAGATTCTTTTTATCTCCAAAAGGAAAAAATACTTACGATAAAATATATCCTTACGGTTTTTTGATTTTATACGCTTTATTATTTTTTGGAATATTAAGAACTATATTGTCGTTTATACAAAATATATCAAGTTATTTATTGGGCGATACATTTAAAACGATATTGTCTATTTGATTGTTATTTTTCTACCAAAGGCCAAAAACCCACTCCCGTAGGGACGCCTATGGCTAGAGTGAATCGTGCAGACACCAATAAATCTAAAATAAAAAAGGCCCCGTAATAGATACGATGCCTTTTAATTATTTTACCTATTATTAATCTTAATTATTTTTTAGTAATATCTACAGTTACTGATTGTGCTGTTGAACCTACTGTGGCATCCATTGTAAATTTCCCTTGAGTATCGCTACTAAAAATAAAAATATATTTTACACTATTGTTTTCAGGGTCAGGGTCAATAGCAGTATAATCTGTATCGCTAACTCTTGTTACAGAAGACGAAGGAATTATCGCTTCACCACTTTCAGATTTCAAAGTAATAGAACCGTCAGTATTTATAGTAAATATATTCGTTTCAGCGGTTTCTCCTGGAGCTTTTCCCCACCAATTACCAGCATAATAAGATAATGTCCTTTCTTCTTTTTTAACTTCTTCTTTAACTTCTTCAGCTCCTGTTTTATTCTTATTATCGCAACTTATTGAAAATAGCGCGATTAAAGATAAG
>ERZ1673700.258-NODE-258-length-76305-cov-11.122033_pt1 | contig 76305 bp, 71 predicted proteins | sample MGYA00580230_ERZ1673700 | MGnify/ENA primary metagenome ERZ1673700 (study PRJEB41218, sample SAMN15661782) | gut metagenome | host: Homo sapiens | place: Canada: London | collected 2015-08-20/2019-03-30 | study: EMG produced TPA metagenomics assembly of...
TGGAATTTGCTTCAGGAAAAGGACATTTAGAAATAGTCAAATATTTAGTAGAAAACGGAGCGGATATTAATTCTGGAAGTGAACGGAACGGCGGAGCTTTATTGAATGCTTCAGCTAATGGACATTTAGAAATAGTTAAATATTTGATAGAAAACGGAGCGGATATTAACGCTGAAGATAATATTGACTGGACGGCTTTAATATGGGCTTCATATAATGGGCATTTAGAAATAGTTAAATATTTGGTAGAAAACGGTGCGGAGATTGATTATTATATTGACAAGTCGGCTTTAATGAATGCTTCATATAATGGACATTTAGAAATAGTTAAATTTTTAATAGAAAACTACGCGGAGATTGACGCTAAAGATAATAATGGTAATACCGCTTTAATGTATGCTTCAATAAGTGGAAATTTAGAAATAGTTAAATATTTATTAGAAAATGGAGCGGATATTAACTCTAAAAATGATGACGGCGTAACGGCTTTATTGAATGCTTCATACAAAGGACAATTAGAAATAGTTAAATATTTAATAGAGAACGGCGCGGATATTAATACTAATGATAAAGACGGCGTTACGGATTTAATGCAGGCTTCGGCATTTGGTAATTTAGAAATGGTTAAATATTTGATAGAAGATATTGAAGTCGATATAAACGAAAAAGATAATATTGACAGGACGGCTTTAATAGTCGCTTCATTTAATGGACATTTAAAAATAGTTAAATATTTAGTAGAAAACGGAGCGGATATTAACGCTAATGATAAAGACGGAGTGACCGCTTTAATGAATGCTTCAAAAGAAGGTAATTTAGAAATAGTTAAATATTTGGTAGAAAAAGGGGCTAATGTTAATATTAAAGATAATGAAGGTAAAACCGCTTTAATTAATGCTTCATACGAAGGACAATTAGAAATAGTTAAATTTTTAATAGAGAATGGAGCGGATGTTAATCTCAAAAATAATAACGGACAAACTGCTTTAATGTATGTTTCAAATTTAGAAATAGCTAAATATTTATTAGAAAATGGCGCGGATATTAACGCTAAAGATAGTAAGTGGGGCTATACCGCTTTAATATACGCCACAGAATATGGAAATTTAGAAACGGTTCAATTTTTAATAAAGAACGGAGCGAATATTAACGCTCAAGATGATATTGGCAGAACGGCTTTAATTAATGCTTCATTTAATGGACATTTAAAAATAGTTAAATTTTTAATAGAGAATGGCGCGGATGTTAATATTAAAAATAATTATGGAATAACCGCTTTAATATACGCTGCAGAACATGGAAATTTAGAAATAGTTAAATATTTGGTAGAAAAAGGGGCTAATGTTAATATTAAAGATAACCATGGAAGAACCGCTTTAGATTTGGCGGAAACCGAAGAGATAAAAAAAGTATTGAGGAAAGTTGGAGCTAAATAATAATATATCGTTTCTATTAACCTCATGCATAGACGCGTGGGGTTTAATTATTTTTACAAATAGAATTATATTTAGAATTATATTTAAAATAAAAAATCCGATTTTTAAACCTTATAGTATAAATTAATTATATTGACTTTTTATAAATATCTTATAAAATTATTTTCTATTAAAAAGAGATAGATATGCGTTTTAATATTGTTATATTTTATATATTATTATCTACTGTTGCGTTTGCTCAAAATTACGGATACGATAAAAAATACCAAAAGCAATTAAGCGAAAGCGGAGTTGAAATAAACGAAGAGCAGAAAAAGAAAGTCAGAGAGGATATAAAAAAATATGCAAATTTTTATTTGGATAAACATTATAAATATAATGAAAAAGCCGAATTGACGCATCCAATCTCTAAAGAAAAAAAGAATTTTAATTTTGACTGCTCGGGTTTTGTAGCCGCGGTTTATTGGACAAGCAATATAGCGGTATTTGAAAAGCAAGCGGTTTTGGGAGAAAGCGGAGTAAAAACTATATACGGCACTTTAGAAAAATATAAAAAAATATATAATAATTCTTTGCCGAATATAGGCGATATTATTATGTTTGATAGAACTACTTCCGAAACAAAAAAACTTACTCATGCGGGAATAGTAGTGAATGTCGATAAAGAAGACGAAACTATAACTTATATTCATGCATCAACGAGTAAAGGGCTTGTTTTAGGATATATGAATTTAAAATATCCCGATTTGGCAAGAAAGAACGGCAAAGTTATAAATAGCTATTTAAAGGCAGGCGGAGGAGTCGATTCTTTGGCTTCAAAATGTTTTAATAGCTACGGAACGATTTTAGATTTGCCTTAATTTTTATGATAAAAAGTTAGATTTAAATATAAATTAATAGAATTAAATAATGGAGAATATAATATATGAGCAATAAAAAAAATAATAATAGAAAAAATTCAATGCCGCAGTCTGGAGGCGGAGGAAATCAAATAATAATAGTTTTGCTTCTAACTATGGTTGTAGTTATGGCGGTTATGTATTTTCAAAAAAATCCTCAAGAGAAAGCTGTCGAATGGGATTATTCTACCGTAGTTCAAAAAGTTAAAGAAGGAGCGGTAACCGAAGTAACGATAGTCGACCAAAATATAAGAAACGGCAAAGCCTTTGAAACGGTTAACGGTAAAATAAACGAAACAAGTTTTTATTCTTTTATACCTTTTACTGCAAACGGATTTGTTGATTTGCTTATAGAAAATAATGTAAAAGTCAAAGGAGAAGAAAATAAACCGAGTTATTTTAGCATAATACTTGTTAATTTGCTTCCTATTCTTGCCATAGGATTTTTATTATGGTTTTTTATGTTTAGGCAGGTTCAAGGCTCAAATAATAGAGCTATGAGTTTTGGAAAAAGCCGAGCTAGATTATTGACTAAAGAAGATGTTAAAGTAACTTTTAAGGATGTAGAAGGATGTAAAGAAGCTAAAGAAGAATTAGTCGAAGTTGTGCAATTTTTGAAAGACCCTGTTAAATTTACTAAACTTGGCGCTAAAATACCAAAAGGCGTTTTATTGGTAGGTCCTCCAGGAACAGGTAAAACTCTTCTTGCAAAAGCGGTTGCGGGCGAGGCAAATGTTCCGTTTTTCAGTATGTCTGGTTCGGAATTTGTGGAGATGTTTGTCGGAGTTGGAGCTTCGAGAGTTAGAGATTTATTCGAGCAGGGAAAGAGAAGCGCTCCTTGTATAATATTTATAGACGAGCTTGACGCGGTTGGAAGAACTAGAGGCGCTGGATATGGTGGCGGACATGACGAAAGAGAGCAAACTTTAAACCAAATGTTAGTAGAAATGGACGGATTTAATACCGACACGAGAATAATAATATTTGCAGCGACTAACCGTCCCGATGTATTGGACCCAGCTTTACTTCGTCCTGGAAGATTCGACAGGCAAGTTGTGGTTGATTTGCCCGATGTTAAAGGAAGAGAGGGAATATTTAAAGTTCATGTTTCAAAAATACAACATGACCCTTCAATAGATTTGTATCATTTGGCGAGAGCGACTCCTGGATTTTCGGGAGCGGATATTGCAAATATGGTTAATGAAGCCGCTTTAATTGCCGCAAGAAACGATAAACCGAGAGTTGAACTTCCCGATTTTGAGGAAGCGAGAGATAAAGTTATGATGGGACCAGAAAGACGAAGCATATTAATAAGCGAGAGAGAAAAATTAAATACAGCCTATCATGAAGCGGGACATACTTTAATGGCGGTTTTACTTCAAAATACCGATTCTTTGCATAAAGTGACTATTGTGCCAAGAGGAAGAAGTTTAGGCGCTACTTGGACTTTGCCATCTGACGGAAGATATACTTTACAGAGAAAAAAAGCTATAGACGAAATGTCATTACTTTTGGGAGGAAGAGTCGCTGAAGAGTTTAAATTTGGAGAAGATTCGGTTACTACGGGAGCTTCAAACGATATTGAAAGAGTGACGGAAATGGCAAGAAGGATGGTTTGCGAATGGGGAATGAGTAAGCTTGGACCAATTGCTTTTGGACAGAAAGAACAGCCTATATTTTTAGGAAAAGAAATTGCAAGACATAAAGATTATAGCGAAGAGACAGCTCAAAAAATAGACGAAGAAGTTCATAGATTTGTTATGAAAGCTTATGAAAGAACTCAAAGACTTCTTAAAGAAAATTCTGATAAGTTTGAAAGTTTAGCGAAAGAATTATTTGAAAAAGAATCTTTGGATATAGAAGATATAGAGAGAATATGCGAAGTTAAACTTGACAGAGTAAAAGATAAACTCGTATATGCAGGAAAGGACCCTAAAAGAGGAACGGATGAACTTGAAGATAGCGATTATCAAGATGTAGAGGTAAAAAGCGTTAAGGAAGAGGTTTTTAATAGTCCGCTTAAAACCATTAAAAAAAGCGAAGACGAAGAAAAGTCTACTAAAATGATAAAAAAAACTACTTCAATGAAAAAGATTAATACGAAGAAAAAGAAAGAATAATAATAATTTACGCTCAATAGGATTAATTATAATAAATTTTTAGAAATTAAATATAACTATAACGAAGAAAATAATTTAAATAGATTATTTTTTATAACTCAAATTTTTATTTAGAATTAAGATTTTTGTATTTACTTAAATTAAAAAATCTAATATAATAAAATTAAAATTAATTATTAGAGGATTTTATGATAAATTTTTTAGAGATTAAAGATAATTTGGAATATAAAGATTTCGCTCAAAATTTATATAATGAAGCTTTTCCTATAGAAGAAAGATGGGATTTCAATGCAATTTTAAATAATAACAATAATAAATTTTATGCGATATTGGACGGCGATATTCCTGTTGGAATTACTACGATTTGGGAATTTTTAGATTTTAATTATATAGAATATTTAGCGATAGATAAAAAATTCAGAGGAAAAAATTACGGTTCAAAAATTTTAACTCAAATTTTAGAATCGTTAAAAGATAAATTAATCGTTATAGAAGTAGAACCTTATGATTTAAATGAAATTGCAAAAAAGCGTATAGATTGGTATTTGCGTTTTGGTTTTATACTTGCCGATTACGATTATAATATGGCTTGTATAAACGAAAAAAAAGAAGAGGGAACGATAAAAATGAAAATAATGACAACAAGAAAAATTAAAGATAAAGAAGAGCATGATAAAATTACAGATTATTTATATAAGAATATTTATAAACCAAGATTAGAAATAATTAATAAATCAAAATATTAATAATATTTATAATATATATAATCTAAATATAAGTATATATAAAAACTTTATAATAAGTATAATTGCATTTTTTTATAAAAGATATAGAATATTTTTCACTTTTTGATTTTATAAGGACTTCTTAAAAATGGATAATAATTCTAAAATGATGGAACTTACAAACGGAAATGTTAATAAAGGATTGATAAAATTAGTAATTCCTATGATTTTGGCAAATCTTTTGAATATAGCCTATAATATAGTCGACACTATTTGGATTGGACAAATGGTTGGAAAGAGCGGACTTGGAGCGATAGCCGTTAGTTTTCCTATAATATTAATATTGCTTGCCATAGCTTCGGGAATTACGGTTGCGGGAAATATTTTAATCGGACAATATTTCGGAGCGAACGATAACGATTCGGTTTTGTATATTTCAAGAGTAGCGACAACTATAAGCGTAATATCGGCGATAGCTTTGTCTTTAATCGGTTATATATTTGCGCCTCCTTTAATGAAATTTTTAAATGCATCCGAAAGCATAATGGAATATTCGGTTAGTTATTTTAGAATTAGTATGATTGGTTTTCCTTTTATGTTTTATTATTTTTTAGTAGCGGCTTTATTAAGAGGAATAGGTGACACGATTCGTCCTTTAATATTTTTGGCTATAGCTTCTATATTAAATATAATATTGGACCCTTTAATGATAGCGGGAATAGGACCTTTTCCAAAAATGGGATTAGACGGAGCGGCTTATGCGACTGCATTTTCTCAATTTATTTCAGTAATAATTAGCATGATATATTTAAAAATGAAAAATAGCATAGTGAGAGCGAATCCTTTAAGAATAGTTTTTAATTTGAAAATAACTAAATTAATGTTAAAAATAGGAATGCCTTTTGCGGCTATGCAATTAATCGTTTCAATAAGTTGGCTTTTCTTAAATAGATTAATAAACTCTTATGGAGAATCCGCATCCGCTTCTATTGCAGTTTCTATGCGAGTAGATTCTTTATCTTTTTTGCCTTTAATGGCTTTGTCTGCTGCAATCGCTACAATGGTGGCTCAAAATATCGGAGCGGATAGAATGGATAGAATAAAGGCTATATATAAATCGGGATGCATAATTGGAATATGCATTTCATCTTTTATGGCTTTATTTTCCGTTATGTTTCCAAAATTAATAGTTAGAATGTTTACAAGCGATATGAGTATTTTTGAATATACGAGAGATTATATATATATCGTTATGCCTTCTATTATTTTTCTTTCGATTATGTTCGCCACAAACGGAGTGATTAACGGAGCGGGAAAAACTTTTACTCTTATGCTTTTTAGTTTTATATCTCTTATTATGATAAGAGTTCCTTTGGCTTATTTTTTATCTTCTAAAATCGGCATTGTAGGAATATGGACATCTATGGGAATAGTTAATTTTATTAGTATGAGTTTAAGTTTGACTTATTATTTTTCTAATAAATGGAAAAAGAATGCAAATATAGCTTCTCAGTCTGCCGTATAATTTTAATTAAATAATAGAAAAATTGAACTCTATAAAAGCCAATTAAATATTTATAAGGAAAAAGTGGGCAAATATTTTAATATATAAAATGAAAATAGCTTAAAAACGGATATAATTATTTTAAAATAATTTATTTAGTAATGGAAAAATTTTGCAAATAATTGTATATATAATTATAATAGCATATAATAAAATAAAAATTTTTAAGGAGTAAAAAATGGCGGGATTTCAAACAGCAATAACAATTAACGAGGCAATGGAAAGGATAAAAAATAAAGCGTATTTATTGCCAGCGTTTCAAAGAGAATATGTGTGGGATACTTATCAAATAGAAGAACTTTTTGATTCTTTAATGAGAGGTTATCCTATTAGTTCTATGCTTTTTTGGGAAGTTAAAGACCAAAGCAAAGAGGCTTGGAAATTTTATGAATTTTTAGATTATTATAGAGAAAGATATAATACTCATAATAAGCTTTTTAACACGCAAGGACATAAAGATTTTTATGCAATTTTAGACGGACAACAAAGATTAACTTCTATATATCTTGGATTATTTAGTCATTATGATATACATAAATACGGTAAAAGGTGGGAAAATGATGACAGGCGTTTTAAAATTTGCCATTTATATTATAATTTAACGCAAACTAAAGAGCCTGAAAATCCAAATGTAGAACATGAATTTTTGTGGTTAGATAAAAATGAAACAAAAGAACAAAATATATTTGAAGATAAAAATAATCAAAAATGGTTTAAATGTAGCGCTATTTATAGTATAGGCGATATAAATGACATAATAAATTTTTCACAACATAATAATTTTACGGATAGCGAAAGAAAAAAACTATGCGATTTTCATACGCTTATTTTTAATACAAAAGACGAATCTAAAATAAATTTCTATCTTGAGACGGAGCAAAAACCAGATAAAGCAGTAAATATTTTTATTCGTGTTAATTCGGGAGGAACAAATTTAAATTATTCAGATATTTTATTTAGCATTGCTATTGCAAATTGGAAAGTAAAAGATGCAAGAACAGAAATTAATACTTTAGTCGATAGAATTAAAGAGGATTTTAATATTAATAAAGATTTAATATTAAAAGGATTCTTATATCTTTTTCATAATAATATAAAATTTCAAATTAATAGCTTTAATAACGAATTTATAGAATCTATTGAAAAAAAATGGGAAAGTATTAGAGATTGTTTTTTAGAAACTTTTAAACTATTAAGAAGCTTTGGATTAGAAGATAAAACATTGTCTTCAAAAAATGCTATTTTACCAATTTTATATTTTATTTATCATAAAAACTTGACAGAGCATATTGTTGATTCTGTATCCCAAAAAGAAAATAGAGAGTTAATAAAAAAATGGCTTTTAAGAGCGTTAATTTTTAAACCATTTGGACGAAGTGCCGACACTGTTTTTACAAATACAAGAAGAGCATTTATTAAAGAATTTAAGCAGGATAGCAATAAATATTTTGATAATAATACAAATTTATTCCCTTTTGAAAAAATAGAAAAAGAGGCGAAATACACTCGTAATATTGACGATGAGTTTTTAGAGTATATAATGTTGTATCGTAAAAATGACCCAGAAACTTTTTCAATTCTCTCGTTATTATATCCGAATTTAGACCACAAACATAGCGATTTTCATAAAGACCACTTACATGCTCAAAATCTATATAAAGAATATAAAAAAATTGGTGAGGAAAGAAAAATAAAAGACCCCAATTATAATTATTTATCATTTGAATTATATGACGCTTTACCAAATTTACAAATGCTTGAGGCTCATGTAGATGCATCTAAACAAGATAAGCCATTAGAACAGTGGATAAAAGAAAGTTGCAAAAATGAAAGTGATAGAAAAGAATTTTTGAAAAGGCATTTAATACCAGAGGTTGATTTATCATTAGAAAATTTTGATAATTTTTATGAGGAAAGAAAAAAATTATTGATAGGCGAATTAAAGAATATTTTAAATTAAGGAATAAAAAATAAAACGGCAGATACAATTATAAAAACCGATATAATATTTTTAGTATAATTTATTAAAAATTAATGGACGAAATTTCACATCGCCCGTTTTCGAATATGTAGGTTGTTTTTTGTTTATATATTAGTTAGTGTCTCGTTCTAATATAAGCATATAGCTTGGCATTGGAATAAAAAACCTAATGTAATAAACATGCAAAATAATTGGACTATAACAAATAACGGGTTGGGTTTTGGCGGTAATACAAATACCAGTCTATAACCCTGATTATTATATTCTTCTAAAATACTTTCAAGAACCTTTCTTGGCGAAGAAAATAACCAAAGCCAACCTCCTTTAAGATTTACATTTACTACGATATTCTTTTTCATCGTTTTTCTCCTTGATATTTAATATATTTTTTATTTATAACTAAACAAGAAATTTTTATTTTTCTTGATAAGTTATCAAAATTAAATTTGATTAAAGTTAAAAAAGATTTAACTAAATTTAAAAAATATTTTTGAAATATAAAATTAATTATTAATTAAATTATATAATTTTTGTATATTTGCAAATACTTATATTTATAGAATTATATTCAAAATTTTTTAATTCTTCTTTTGTGAAAATATTTTTATCTACATTTGGGAAAAATCTATCGCAATTATAATTTTTGTTTATATGCGTTAAATAAATTATATCTGCATAATCAATAGCTTTTTTATAAATCGACTCGCCTCCAATAATAAAAATTTGTTTTTGTTTTTCAAATAATAATTTTGATAAAGTATTTTCAAAAGAAGATTCATAAGAAAGATTATTATATTTGTTTAAATATTCTTCGTTTATTTTTGACGATATAACTATATTTTTTCTATTTGGCAAAGTTTTATTTTTAAGAGATTCAAAAGTAATTCTTCCCATAATAACGGGAAAGCCAAGAGTCGTTTTTTTAAAAAATTCCATATCCTCTTTTATATGTCCCCAAGGCATTATTCCGTTTAAGCCTATTCCGTTTTTTGAATCAACCGCCGCTATTAGCGATATAGTCATAATTTACATCTCCTTAAATTTAGAAAAATATTCGTCTATTTCTTCTCTCATTTCTATTCCAACTTCTTCAAAACATAAAAGTATATCATTATAAGAATTTTCTCCGCCGATAAAATCCCAAAACTCTTCAGCAACTTTTAATTCTTTATCTAAATCAAGCATTCCTGCAAGCGTCCATCTTTCGTAAGGTTGTGGAGCGTAAGGATTATAAGGTATCGCTATCATAGAATATACTTTTGATTTATAATTTTTATAAAGAGTAACCGCAGTCCATTCCAATAAAGTTCTTTTATAATTTTGAAATTCGCCTTTATTCGGTTTTGCAGTTTTTAAATCTATTAAGTATATATTGTTATCAAAATCTTCCAAATAAATATCTACTCTTGTAGGTTTTATCTCTTTTGTTTCGCCTTCCCTACAAACTTTTTTAATCGTATTTATTTCTTTATTTTTATCTGGTTTTGCTTTTGCCGACACTAAATTACTCATTATATCGGTTATAACTCTTTGAGCTTCAGAAGTTATTATATTTTCAGGTTTAACTTGTTTGTCTACTTTTTTAAATCTTTCATGTCCTATTTCGATTACTAAATTCTCAAATATAGCAGTTCCAAAATTTGTATTAAGGGAATGAATAAAAGAAAATAAAGCCATTCTATCTTTGCCAAGTAGTCTCGTGTGAAAAGGCATAGAATTAGTTTCAGGTTTATAATTTTTGAATTTATCTCTTAAAGTATTAAATAATTTTTCTTTTATATTATTTTTTTGAACCTTGCTTAAAGACATTTTATAACTCCTTTTATTATAATTCTTTTAAATGAAATATTGTCTCCGAATATGCCGATTTATCTTTTTCAACTCTATTTAAAACAGGACGCTTAAATCTATTTACTATTTTCATTCCCGACAACTCGGCTATTTTAGGATACAAATCGTATTTATCATTTGCCACAATAAAAATATTATAATTATCTTTCATATATTTTTTAGAATTATTTAAAACTTTTGCAATATCTTCAATATAAGATTGTTTAGCGATAGAACTTTGCCCTTTAGATAAAGAGCCAATTTCCAAATTATCATTTCTATTAATTTTAAATAAATCGTAAGCGTAAGCATGTTGCTCATGATAATCGATAAGTCCTATATAAGGCGGGCTTGTAAATATACCGCTTATTTTTTGTTTTTTTAGTAATTTATAAAAATTTTTGTTTTCGGATAAACTTTTTATATTATCAAAAATATTCATGTTTCTTGCATCTCCCGTAATACATATTTGATAAGTATTCGTTCTTAATTCGTTAAATTTTTTTAATCGTTTAATAGTGTCTTTTGCGTAAACTTTCCACCATTTATTTATAGAAAATACAGGCTTGCATATTTTATAATGTTTTCTGCAATAATATGTCGAATTTACAGGTTTTAATAAAGTTCCCAAATCCGAATGCGTAGTCGCTCTGCAAGAACGCATTGTTCTACTTAAAATTATTCTAACAATATTTTTCATTTTTTCGTCTTTTATATCGTTTATTAAATCGGATACAAATTCAAGTTCTCTTATAATATTTGGAATATACCATTTATAAAGAAAAGTGCCATTTTTTTTATTATGCAAATTTATTTTATATTTTTTTATTAAATCGTTATAAACGCTTAAAAATTCTTTCTCTTTTTCTTTGCCGTATATATTATGATTTAATTTTTTATCTCTTACATTTTTTTTATATTCTATATTTGGAAAATTAATTTCGTTAAAAATATTTAATCTATCGTTAAGCTCGTTTTCAAATTCAAAAATTTTAGACGATAAAATATATTTTTCTAATTTTGAAGTAATATCTTTTAAAATCAATTCTAATTTTTCTAAATCTACATTTTCTATTTTGCAATTTGCAATCATTGTATTAAAATGCGAAATATCTATTCCAATAGCGTTTATATTTAATTCGTTAGCTTGCACTAAAGTAGTTCCGCTTCCGCAAAAAGGGTCAAGTATAATATCATTTTCATTAAAATAAATTTCTTTTTTAAAATTGTCAGTTTTAGAATTAAGAAAATAATCTACAAGCTGCGGAATAAATTTCCCTTTATAAGGATGAAGTCTATGAACATGTTTAGTTGTGTCGATTTCTCTTAAATTATCAAATGACAAATGCCAATTTAAATCGTCTCCGAGTTTTTCTTTCCAATTTTTTTCTATTTTATTTTTATCGTAATATTTTTTTAATTCCGTTTTTGAAATATAAATTATTCCTTCGTTAATAATTCTGTTTATTATAGAATACTGCAAAAGATAATTAATATTTGAAGGCGAAACCGATTTATTCATATAATTTGAAGCCCATTGACTAGCTTCGTTTAAGGTTATTAAATCCGATTTATTCATAACAAATATACAATATTATAAATTATCAAACTGCAACTTCTCCTTTAATCGCGGGATAAAATTTATAATTTTCAAGTTTAAAATCTTCGTAAACATGACTAAAAATATTTGGTGCTTCGTTTATAAATAATTCTGCTTCTTGAGGATAAGGTTCTCTTGTAAGTTGAGTTTTAACCTGCTCTATATGATTATTATAAATATGCGCGTCTCCGAAAGTCATAATTAATTCGGAAGGATAAAGTCCGCTATGCATAGCAAGAAGTCTCGTAAGTATAGCGTAAGAGCTAATATTAAAAGGAACTCCCAAAAATAAATCGGCAGAGCGCTGATATAAATGAGTTATTATTCCGCCTTTTGAATTAACCGAAAATTGACACATCATGTGACAAGGAGGAAGATGCATTTTATCAATTTCGCCGACATTCCAAGCGTTTAAAATTATTCTTCTGCTTGTAGGATTATTTCTTAAAGAGTTTATAATATTTGAAATTTGGTCTATTTTATTTCCTTCTTTTGTCTCCCAAGCTCGCCATTGTTTACCGTAAACGGGACCAAGCTCGCCCATATCGTCAGCCCATTCATCCCAAATATGAACATTATTTTCAAGCAAATATTTTATATTAGTAGAACCTTGCAAAAACCAAAGAAGCTCCACAATAACGCCTTTCATAAAAACTTTTTTAGTCGTTATTATAGGTATTTTATTTCCTTCAAATTTAAATCTTAATTGCGGAGCGAATATTCTTTTCGTGCCGACTCCCGTTCTGTCTAAAGTTTCTTCGCCTTCTTCCAAAACTTTTTTTAGTAAATCCAAATAATTTTGCATACTTAATCCTCGATTAATATTATAAATTGATTATATATATAAAAAGAATTTTATCAATAATTAAAAATGATTGATTAATAAATTTGCATTTTTTGTATTTTAATGTATTATAAATTTTATAATAAAAATTTGTTTTATATTATCTATTTTTTAAGGAGATATTAAAGATGAAATTAAAAAGAACATGTCCTATATGCGATTGTGAAGATGGAAATAAATTATATGGTATAGATTTTGCAAAATCAAAAAGCGAGTTCATACCTGAACATTATGATATTGTCTATTGTTCTAATTGTGGATTTATTTTTAGCGATACAAAATGGATACAAAAAGATTATGATAAATATTATTCTACAACGCAAAAATATTTATATATGTATTCGGACAAACATGGAGGAGTAAGCGAAGAAGAAGCTAAAAAATATAATAAACAAATAGATAGAATTGAAAAATATGTAAATAAAGATGCTAATATATTGGAAATAGGATGTGGCAAAGGTGGATTATTAATGAATTTAAAGAAAAGAGGATTTAATAATTTATGCGGTTTGGATGTTTCAAGTTTTGAGAAAAATATTTTAATAGAAAGCAATATCGATTATATTAGCTCTTCATTTTTTGATATGCATAAAATTGATAAAAAATTTGACTGTATAATCTCAAGCGAAGTGATAGAACATATTTATGATTTAAAATCTTTAGTGAATAACATATATAATATTTTAAATGATAACGGAATAATTTATATAGATGTTCCTAATTCTAGCGAATATAGTTCTCATTTTATAAAACCTTTTCATTACTTTGATATTGAGCATATAAATCATTTTGACATTAATAGCATAAGTAATTTATTTATAAAATTTGAAATGTTAAATAACGGTTGGTATAGCGAGCAAATTATAGATGATAAAAGATATCCTACATTATATTCTATTTTTAGAAAATCTATTAATAATAAACAGATAAATAAAGATTATTCCAACATTAAAAACATTAATGAATATATAAATATTAGCAAAGAAAAAGAAAATTATAAAATAGGAACATATTTTTTATGGGGATTTGGTGCATATTTAAGAAGATTACTTCTTGATGATAGATATTTTAATGGTATTAATATAGCAGGAATTATAGATAAAAATAAATCTTTAAGCGGTTTAAAAATTAAAAACTATAAAAATGAAGAATTAGAGATTTTTACTCCCGAAATATTGGAAAATTATAAAGACGCTAATATTATTATAACATCTTCTCTGTTTTCGGAACAGATAAGAAACGACTTATTAAATAATAATTTTGTTGGAAAAATTTATGAAATAGACAGAGCAGAGCATAGCAGTAATGTTTGAATATGCTTATCGAAAAACGGCATAAAATGTTTATTTATTATCGGAAAGTATTTAATAAAAACTTAATATTGTAAATTTATAATTTTGATTAAAAGAATTAAAATGAATAAATTAAAAGAAATAGAATTTAATGAAACGGAAAATAAAATAATCGAATATATAAAAAAATATCTTCCTTTTAGAGAAGAGCATATAATTTCAACAAGAGAGCTTGCAATTAAAATTGCAGAAAAATATAATATCGACATTTACAAAACTTCAATCGCCGCTTTATGTCATGATTTAGGAAAGAGATATAAAGACGAAGAAATGAAAAAAATAATATTAGAATGCGACAATAAAGAATATCTAAATTATATAACGGGCGCTTTGCTTCATGCAAGAGTAAGTTCGATTATTGCTCAAAATGAATTTAATATAAACGATAAAGAAATTTTAAGCGCAATCGAAAGTCATACAGTTGGACATGGAAATATGAGCATGCTTGAAAAAATAATATATGTTTCCGATTATCTTGAGCCTACGAGAAAAATTGAAATGGCAAATAAAATAAGAGAGAAAATTTTTATAGATTTTGATTCTGCTTTTTTAGAAGTAGTTTTAGAATCTATAAATTTCGTTTTAAGTAAAAAACAATATTTATCTAACAAAACTATAGAACTTTATAATTCATTAATTATTAAAAATTAAAGAGAATTAAAATGAAGTGTAAAAGAGCTTATATAATATTCGTTGCGGATAATAAACAAAATAGAATAAATAAATTTAATATAGAAAATATTTTAAATGAACTTTCTATGTTATGCGACACTGCAAATTATAAAGTGATTGAAAGATATTCTTTTATTCAACAAAAAATAGATTCAAGAACTTATATAGGAAAAGGAAAATTAGAATCTATAAAAGAAAAAGCTATTATAGATAAAGTTAAATATATTATATTCGATAACGAGTTAAGCGGTTCGCAGGTTAATTCTATAGAAGAAAATTCGTATATAAAGGCGCTTACTCGAACGGAAATAATACTTGAAATATTTGCAATGAGAGCTAAAACATTGACTGCAAAAATGCAAGTGGAATTGGCTTTTTTAGAATTTGAATATCCAAGATTAAAAGGAAAGAGAACAAATTTAAGTCAGGTAAAAGGAATAATTGGATTAAGAGGCGGAGCGGGAGAAAAGCAACTTGAATACGACAGAAGGAGAGCGAGAGAGAGAATACATAAATTAAAAACTCAATTAAATAAAGTTGAAAGAGTTTCAAAAGTAGGCAGAAAGTCGAGAGAAAATGCTTTTAGAATTGCTATAGTCGGCTATACGAATGCGGGCAAAAGTTCCTTGTTTAATTTATTATGCAAAGAAAATATATATGTTGAAGATAAATTATTTGCAACTTTGGATACTCATACAAGAAAATTATATTTATCTAACGATGCTCCCGTTCAGGTTATAATAAGCGATACGGTTGGTTTTATTGATAGACTTCCGCATACTTTAATCGCTTCTTTTAAGTCGACTTTATCGGAGGTTGTCGAAGCCGATTTATTAATTCATTTAATAGATTCTTCAGATAAAAATATAGAAGAGAAAATAATTAAAGTTAAAAATACTATAAAAGAAATTGGAGCTTCAGAAATAAAATCTTTATCGGTATTTAATAAAATCGACTGCATAGACGAAATTCAAAAAAATAAGATTCAAATATTATATAACAATCCAATATTTATAAGCGCAAAGAATAATATTAATATAGAGAATTTAAGAAAAATTATATTAAATACGATTTTGGAATTAAATAAAATATAATATTAAAATAAATTAAATTTCTCTTAATAAAACTATATCGTTTTGTTTTATAACGGTATTTCCTCTCGGGATAATCGTTCCGCCATCTCTTTTTATCATAACGACTAAATTATTTTTAGCCAAATGCAAATCTTTTAATTCTTTATCTTTCCAACTATGATTATTATTTATCGTTATCTCTTTTAAATTCATATCGTAATATTTCGTTCGTTTCGCATTCAAAATAACAATATCGCCTTTTTCAATAGTAGTGTTTCCGTTTGGTATAACCGTGCTTTCGCCTCTTTCTATTGTAACGACAATCGAGTTTTCGGGAAATTCTATATCTTTAATCTGTCTTCCAACCCAATGATGAGATTGAGGAATCGTTATTTGAATTAATTGCATATCAGAATCGTCAACATAATCGTTGAAAGTTTTTAATACATTTTCATTTGAATCTACCAAACTTAATTTTCGCGCTATTAGAGGCAAAAAAGTTCCTTGAAATAATATTGAAATTATTGCAAGAAAAAATACTATATGAAAGATATCGTAATGTATTCCTTCTACATTACTTCCCATAACCATTATTGCAAAAGCGATTGAAGCGGCGCCTCTTAATCCAGCCCACATAATTAAAAGTTGCTTTTTTAATCCAACCTTAAAAGGAGTAAGCAAAGAAGCTACGGCAATCGGTCTTGCTATAAAAGTTATAAATAAAACTACGGGAATCGCGGTATAAGATGCAGGCAATATATTTTGAGGAGTCGATAATAAACCCAATAAAAAGAATAATATCATTTGCATAAGTCCCGTAATTCCGTCAAAGAAATTAACTAAAATTACTTTATTTTTAATACTGCAATTACCCAAAACTATTCCAACTATATAAGCGCTTAAAAATCCGTTTCCTCCAAATGCGGCGGATAGAGAATAAGAAAGCAAAGCGGTTGCAAAAACAAATATCGTGTCGAGTCCGTTTATTGCGAATTTAATTTTTTTAAGAATAAAATAAGATAAATATGAAACTAAAGCGGCTACAATTAAAGCAAAAACTATTTGTTTGAAAAGCATTAAAATTATTGATAAAGGACTTCCTATAGTTTTTCCGATTAATCCTAAAAATATAACCGTAAGCATATATGACATAGGGTCATTACTTCCGCTTTCAAGCTCAAGCAAAGAAGCCAAACCGTCTTTTAAATTCAAATTTTTTGAACGAAGTATTGAAAACACGGAAGCGGCGTCAGTAGAACCTATAACCGAACCTATAAGAAAACTTTCAAATAAATCTATTTTTAATATTAAATAACATAACAATCCCGTAATCATAGAGGTTAAAAAAGTGCCGATAAAAGAAAGCAAAAACGATTTTACTGCTACAGGTTTTGCGACTTGCCAATTAGTTCCAAAACCTCCATAAAACATTATAAATATTAAAGTTACCGTGCAAATATTACTTGAAATTACATAATCATTGAAATTATACATTTTATTGAAAATCATTCCTAATACTAAAAACAATAATAACGAAGGAACGCCTATTTTTGAAGAAATATTATTTGCCATTATGCATATTATTATTATTATCGCAGCCGTAAGTAATGCTATATCCATATTTAAAAATCTCTCTGATTAGAATTATTTTGAATATACATTATACATTAAAAATTTAAGAATATCAAGCGTTTTATTATTATAAATTTTACAATTACTATATTTAATTTATAAATTTAATTCCGATAAATGAATAAATGAAAATATATAGTGAAAGGAATTTATTATGAATAAAAAATTTATAATATTTATATTTATTTTAATTATATTCATATTTATATTAAATACTTGCACAGCAGTTATGTTAGGAGTTCCTGATGCATTCAAAGGGTATTATCAAAGCACAGAACCTATTTTAGATAAGGAAACATATTTATTTATTAGAGTTACAACAGGAAGTTTAACAATTTATTTAGGAGAAGAAGGACAAACAAATATCAAAAAAGATGAATACACAGCAATAAGTCCTTACAATATACTTGGCTATGATTATGACTATACTTTTGAAAATGCTAAAATGAGCGGGGTTGTAAATTTTGACGGGCGAAATGGAGCCAATGTTAAAATCAACGAATTCAATCCTCCTTTCTATTGGGAAGGTTATTGCAATAAAGTAAATTAAATCTAATTATTACTATCTTATTTTTTTGCAAGTAACATCTCTCATTTTAAAATATGGATAATTATTCTGTTGAAATGTTATTTTTAGCTGACTTTCATCTATAAAAGTTATAGTTCCTGAAAAAGCTCCATCTTGAAAATTAACAATTGGATAAACGCCAGATATTGTATTCGTCCCATCAGGAGCGCTAATTTCTTCTTTACCTAATTCATTTGTAGCATTAGCAGCATTTGTTCCACTCTTAAAAGATAAAGTAATACTTGTTGGACTTGGACTTACGGTAACTCCTAAAAATGTTTTATTTCCGCTTGAATGACTTATTATGGCTTCGCTAGTAAAAGTATCATTAACTGTTAGACCTTGAACGGCTACAGGAGATGAACATGTATATAATATAATCCCAATTATAGAAATAAATAAAATAGATATAGCCAATCTTTTAATAATTTTCATAATAACAAAACCTCTTTTTAATTTTTTATAATCCTTATTTTTATGGTCGTTATCTTCTACATGTAGTTTCGCCAATTACATAATAATCTGGAACTAATTTTCTAAAAGTCACTATAACTTTATTACTGCTTATAAATTTCAAAGTTCCAGCTCCCTTAGTATTTTGAAAACTATAATAAGGGTCAATTCCACTTATATTCGTTGCGTCTATATTAAAAGTATCGGATGTAGTTCCTGCATTAGTATTTTCATATCCTAATGTAACCCCCCCGTTTCCAATATTAATTGTTAGCCATCTTTTTTGTAAAGTCGGTTGAGTTCCCTTGTAAGTTCCATTTCTATTTTCTCCAATTGGACTTGCCACGGGAGAAACACATGCTATAATATAAAATATAACGAATAAACATATAAATAAAATATAAAATATCTTTATCATAGTACCATCCTGAAAACTATTTAGAGCATAAAACATCGTCTAAATTAAAATAAGGCTCTTTAAGACTTGTAATAGTTACATATATCATATTTGTATCTGCAACTCTTATGGATGCCGATAAGCTCCCATTTTGAAATACATAACTTGTAGAACCTTCCACTCCAGAGATATTAGTAAGGCTTGCTTTTGGACCATCCTTCCCAAACCCTATTTCAAGAGTGGCATTATTCCTAATACTAACTGATAAACCTGCATCTCCTAAAATTGATTCACTATTAAAACTGCCGCTCACATTTTGTAAATTTGAATCTGTTATTATAGCAACGGGAGTGGGATTGCAGCTATAAAATATTGAAATTATAGCAAAAATCAAGAAAAATATAATAAATTTATTTTTAACCATTATAGTTCCCCCCAAAAAATATCTACATTATGCTTACATAGATATTAACAAATTATAAATATTATGTCAAGTTTTTATTGTAAACCAAACATAATAATTATCGTAATTTACTCAAATTATGTTAATACTTTTTTGAAAAATCCGCTGATTTATAATAATTTTTTCGTTATTACAAATTACTATTTGAAAAAATTCAAAATTTATTATATAATTTGCAATTAATAAAAATTATAAGTAATGGGAGTAAATAAAATTTAGAGGTAAGAATTTATGTTCGATTACATTATAAGAAGATTATTTATATCGATATTAACTTTATTCGTGATAGTTACTATAACTTTCTTTTTAATGCATACGGTTCCAGGCGGACCTTTCGTTGGAGAAAAACCTTTAAGCAAAGTCGCTTTAGAAAATTTAAATAGAAAATACGGATTAGACAAACCTTTAATAGTGCAATACGGAAATTATCTTAAAAATGCAATTAAAGGAGATTTGGGAACTTCGCTTACGAAAATAGGGCAATCGGTTTCAGGCACTATAAAGAGAGCTTTCCCTGTTTCTTTTAGGCTCGGTATTTTTAGCATGTTTATATCTACAACGGTAGGAGTTTTATTTGGAATAATAGCCGCTTTAAGACAAGGAAAAGTTATAGACAGAGTCGTAATGGTTGCCGCCACTTTGGGAATTGCAGTGCCAAGTTTTGTTGTCGCTACGGTTTCGATTATTATATTTTCCGTTCAATTAAGACTTCTGCCCGCTTACGGTTTTGATTCTTTCGCTCAATATATAATGCCAGGATTTGCTTTAAGTTTTAGTTCTTTAAGTTTTATGGCAAGATTAATGCGAAGTTCAATGCTCGATGTTATTCATCAAGATTATATTAAAACTGCAAGAGCAAAAGGAGTTTCAAGAGGATTTATAATATTTAAGCATGCTTTAAGAAATGCGATTATTCCTATTGTCACTTATTTAGGACCTTTATCGGCGGGAATACTTACGGGTTCTTTTGTAGTTGAAAAAATATTTAATATTCCTGGTTTGGGAAGATATTTTGTAGAAAGCATTACTCAAAGAGATTATCCAACGATACTTGGAGTTACGATATTTTACGGCGCTTTTTTAATAGCGATGAATTTTTTAGTAGATTTGTCTTACGGAGTTATAGACCCAAGAATTAAAATTCAGGAATAATTTAATAATTAAATTTAATTAAACAGATAGAAGGAATAAAATGGAAATATTAGATAAATCATTATTTGAAAAGGCTACCGAAGAAGAAAAATCTTCCGTAGAAGTTCAGAGAGAAAGCGTAACTTATTGGCAGGATGCTTATAGAAGATTCAAAAAAAATAAAGTCGCTTTGGTTTCAATTATAATAATAGGAATCATAGCCATTCTTTCAATATTTATTCCTATTTTTTCGGAATATGGATACGCCCAAATAAATAGAGGAGTTGAAAATAGTTTACCTACTTTTGAGCATCCTTTTGGAACGGACACTTTGGGAAGAGATTTGCTCGTCAGATGTATGATTGGAGCGAGAATTTCTCTTTTAATCGGCATAGTTTCGGCTACATTAGTAGTTATAATTGGAATCGTTTATGGTTCAATTTCGGGTTATTTTGGCGGAATGCTTGATAATATTATGATGCGAATTGTCGATATTATAAGCGCTGTCCCAACTCTTTTAATAGTAGTTTTGCTTTCGGTTGTATTAAAAGCTCCGATGGATAAATTATTTTTACAAAGCGAATCTTTAAGAGGAATCGGGCTTTTAGGACCTGGTTTATTTAGCATATTTATAGTTATATCTTTATTATATTGGACAAATATGGCAAGAATGACAAGAGGACAAATTTTAGCTTTGAAAGGACAAGAATTTATAACGGCTGCAAGGGCTTTGGGAACTCCGCATTTAAGAATAATATTTAAACATTTAGTGCCAAATGCTATGGGTGCTATTATAGTTTCTGCTATGGTGCAAATACCGAATGCGATTTTCGTTGAAGCGTTTTTAAGTTTTTTAGGGCTTGGCGTAAGCGCTCCTATGGTTTCGCTTGGCTCTTTAACTTCAAATGCTGTAAGCGGAGTTTATTCTTATCCTTATCAATTATTATTTCCTGCGGCATTGATTAGCGTTATAATTTTATGTTTTAATTTGGTAGGAGACGGTTTAAGGGACGCTTTAGACCCTCGTATGAAAAATAGATAAATTAAAAAAGGAAATTAAATGAATAGCAATTTATTAGAAGTTAAAAATTTGAGCGTATCTTTTTTTACTCCATCGGGAGAGGTTAAAGCGGTTAATAATATATCTTATAAACTCGATAAATCAAAAGTATTGGGAATCGTAGGAGAATCGGGTTCGGGAAAAAGCGTTTCTGCATATTCTATTATGGGACTTATAGAAGAGCCTGGAAAAATTATAAACGGAGAGATTTTTTTTGAAGGAAAAGATTTAATTAAACTTTCGGAACATGAAAAAAGAAAAATCAGAGGCGATGCAATCTCAATGATATTTCAAGACCCAATGACTTGCTTAAATCCCGTATATACTATAGGAAATCAACTAACCGAAGCTTTAACTACTCATCAAAAAATAAGCAAAACGGCGGCAATAAATAGAATAATAGAGTTATTAAATTTAGTCGGAATAAACGAACCTAAAAGAAGAATGGGACAATATCCGCATGAACTTTCGGGCGGAATGCGTCAAAGAGTTATGATAGCTATGGCTTTGGCGGGAAGTCCTCAAATACTTATAGCGGATGAACCTACAACGGCTCTCGATGTTACTATACAAGCTCAAATATTAGAACTTATAAAAGATATTCAGAAAAAAATTCAAATGGCTGTTATTTTAATTACGCATGATTTTGGAATAGTAGCGGATATGGCGGATGATATTATAGTTATGTATGGAGGCGGAATAGTTGAGAGAGGAACGGTTTTCGATATATTTGAGCGTCCAAAACATCCTTATACTTTAGGGCTTTTGAAATCGCTTCCTAGAATAGATATTAAACAAGATAGATTAATTCCAATAGAAGGAACGCCAATAGATTTGCTAAATATGAAAGCGGGATGTCCTTTTAGCACAAGATGTGAGGAATGCATGAAAGTTTGCATAGAAAATAAACCTCCTATAGTTCAATTTGAAAAAGGGCATTTTTCGGCTTGTTGGCTTCATGAAATGCCTAAATGATTAAGAATTAAAAATTAAATTAAGAGAGATATTTTTAATGGAAAATTTAACAAAACCTTTAATAGAAATTCAAGACTTAAAACAACATTTTAAGATAAAAGGCGGACTTTTTGGAAGAGCGACTCAAACCGTTAAAGCCGTTGATGGAGTTTCATTTAATATATATAGAGGCGAGACTTTCGGATTAGTGGGAGAATCGGGAAGCGGAAAAACAACTTTAGGAAGAACATTACTGCATCTTTACAATCCGACAAGCGGAAAAATATTTTTTGACGGCGAAGAAATTAATAAAGAAAATTATAGAAATTACGCGAAAAAAATGCAAATAATTTTTCAAGACCCTTACGCTTCTTTAAATCCGCGTATGACGGTTGAAGATATAATTGGCGAAGCTTTGGATGTTCATAAATTATATTCCACAAAAAAAGAAAGAAGAGATAAAATTATAGAACTTCTTAAACTTGTGGGATTAAACGCCGAGCAGGCTCAAAGATATCCTCATGAATTTTCAGGCGGACAGAGACAGAGAATTGGAATAGCGAGAGCTTTAGCGGTTAGCCCTGAGTTTATAGTTTGCGACGAGCCTGTTTCGGCTTTGGATGTTTCTATTCAAGCGCAAATTATAAATATGCTTTACGATATGCAAAAAAACATGAAATTAACTTATCTTTTTATCGCTCATGATTTGGCTGTAGTTCGTCAATTATGCAAAAGAATAGCCGTTATGTATTTGGGAAATGTAGTTGAGCTTACAGAAAGCGAGTCTTTATATACTAATTCGCTTCATCCTTATACGCAATCTTTAATTTCTGCAATTCCGATTTCAGAACCTTCGGTTGCAAAAACTAAAAAAAGAATAATACTTTCGGGCGAGATTCCCTCTCCAATAAATCCGCCTTCGGGATGCAAATTTAGAACGAGATGTCCAAAAGCGGAAGCTATATGTTCTGAAAAAATTCCCGAGTTTAGAGAGATTGAAAAGGGACATTTTTGCGCTTGTCATTTTGTTTGATTAATTTTTATTTATAATTAGTTTTAATTTATAAAATTAATATTTTGACAAACTATTAGTTTTTTGGTATAATATAGTTATGAAGAATAATAAAGAAAATATAGAAATAAAAAAATTAAGCGATTTATTTGCCAGATACTTATTCGGCAGAAATGGTAATGAAGATTTGCTTGAAAATTTAGTTAACGCAACTTTGAGAGATTTTAATTTTGAAGAAGTTAAAGATTTGGAAATAATCGACCCATTTAATCTTTCGGAAAATATTGATTTAAAAGAGTCAATAATTGATGTTAAAGCAAAAACTAAAGATAATAAAATTGTTATAATTGAATTTCAACTTTGCGGAAATAGAAATTTTTTAGATAGAATTTTTTATTATATCTCAAAAAATATAGTTAATGAATTACATAAAGGCGAAGATTATCAAAGAGTTCAAAAAATAATTAGCATTAATTTACTCGATTTTAATTTGGATTTTGAAGACGAAGGCAAACCGCACCGTTGTTTTAAATTAATAGACACAGAAAACAAAAATATAAGTTTAGATTATATTCAAATGCATATAATAGAAGTTCAAAGATTTATTAATATATTAGAAAATTCGACTATTGAAGAATTGAAAAATAATAAATTGTTGACTTGGATGAAATTTTTTACAAGCAATAATTTAAAAGATATAGAAAAAGAACTTAAGGAGGCAAACCCAATTATGACAAAAGTAATTGAAGAATATAAAAGATTTACTTCTGACGATAAACTTATGCGAGCTTATGCCGCCCGAGACGCATTTTTGCTAGGACAAAAAATGATGCTATCACTTGAAAGAGAAGAAGGAATTAAAGAAGGTATAAAAAAAGGTAAACTTGAAGGCGAAAAAAATAAATCAATTTCAATAGCCAAAAATCTAAAAAAATCTGGCTTGGATATGAAATTTATAAGTGAAAATACAGGCTTACCTATTGACGAAATCGAAAAACTATAATTATTTTTAAGACTTATTTTTACTTTCCTTATTTAATATTACTAAATAATTTTCATTGAAAATTGAATATTATATGCTATAATAATAAAAATTCAATAATAATCAGGCAGAATTATGGATAAAGAACAATTAATTAAAATTTTAAAAACTAAAAAAGATATAATCCCAAAAGAACATGACGGAGTTTATATTTTAATTCCTAAAGTCGTGGAAGAATTATCAAAAATTGATTTAAATAGTTTGGATTTAGATTATACAGATTTGGACGCTATATATTTTTTATGTATTGGCACATGGCAAAGCACTTTTGACAATAAAAGAGAACGAATAAACAAATCTCATTTACCAAAAGGGAATATAATTAAATTTATAGATGAAATAGAAAAAGAAACTAATGGCGGTAAATTCAATAATAAAAAAAATACTCTTGGAATGTTCGGAACTGCAAAAATGACTTTTAGTATGAAACCTATCCCCGAAAAAGAGCAAATAATTAAATTTTTCAAATTAATAATAGATATAAAAAATGCTGACGATAACCTTGAAAATATAATTAATATTATGCAAAGTAGTCAATTTAAAATGGCAGGATTAAAGAAAGGCATGTTAAGTCAATTTCTACATTGCATTAAACCAAATATTTTTCCTATAGTTAATTCTCGGGGAAGAGATATATACGATAGTCTCGAAGTTAAAATAGATAAAAACAAAAAGGAAATTAGTGATTATATAACCGATATAAAAAATATAAACGAATTTATAAAGCAAAATAAATTTAAATTCAAAAATTATAGAGTTATAGATTTATTAGATACTGATATTAATGTATATGTAATTAAACAAAAGAAACAAATAATACTCCAAGGAGCGCCAGGAACGGGCAAAACTTATTCAAGCTCCGAGATTGCCGTAAAATTAATAGACGAAAATGCGCCGTCCGATAGAGCGGAATTAATGAAAAGATATAAAGAATTGGTTGATAAAGAGCAAATATTTTTTATGACTTTTCATCAATCTATGGATTATGAAGAATTTGTTGAGGGAATAAAACCAAAAACTATAAACGGAAATATAGCTTACGAATTGGAAAACGGGATTTTTAAGGAAGCATGCAAATCGGCTGAAAATAATAAAGTCGTATTAATTATAGACGAAATAAACAGAGGAAATATTTCAAAAATATTTGGAGAGTTAATTACTTTGCTTGAAGTAGACAAAAGAAAAGGTAAAGAAAATGAAATTGAAGTTATTTTGCCTTACTCAAAAGAAAAATTTTCTGTGCCTGATAATTTATATATAATAGGAACTATGAATACGGCAGACAGAAGCATTGGTTATATAGATTATGCTTTAAGGAGGAGATTTGCTTTTATATCAATTAAAGCGGATAAATTGGCAATTGAAAATTATTACGATAATAAAAATTCTGATTGCAAAGATAAAGCTATTAATTTATTTGACGAGATAAAAAATTTAATAGACAAAAATATAAACGAAGAATTTGAAGCGGACGATATAATGATAGGGCATAGTTATTTTATGGCTCAAAATTTTGAAGAATTACAAAATAAATTAGAATACGAAATAAAACCTCTTTTATTAGAATATTTTAAAGACGGAATTTTGAAACTAAATAAAGATAAAGATTTAAAAGATACGATTAATAATTTAAACTATGAATAAATGCGAATGCGATTTTTGTAAAGAAAATATAGCTATATATAGAGAACATGACGAAATAACATGCAATTTACTTGAAGAAAGTATAATTAAATCTAAATATAGAAATAAACTTTTAACTCATTTTGATGGCAAAAAATTATTTTCTTATTTTATCGGCGCTTTTTGGCTTAACGATAAGAAAAACAAAGAAGAACATTATACCAAAAGCATAATCATTAAACCTAAAATAGAAAATATAGATTTCATGAAAATGTTTTCAAAATGTTTTGAATATTCTACTATAATAAAAGATTTTAATAAAATATATAATATTGGCTTTGACGAAGAACCTATAAATCATAAAGATAATAAATTAATGCCCGACTTGGATATTTTAATCGCGTTTCATTTTTTGAGAATGCTTGAAGTCGAACTTCATAACGGACTTAAAAAGAATTTTATAAGAAGAGAAGAAAATCTGAAGTCTAAAATAAAAGGTAAAATTCAATTTTCAAAACATATAAATAAAAATATAATCAGAGGAAGAGAAGATAAAATTTACTGTTCGTATTTGGATTATGATATAAATTTTTTAGAAAATAGAATATTAAAGAGAGCTTTAAAAATATGTTTATCGAAAATACAAAATATAAAAAATTCTCTTTATTTTTATTGCATATCGTTTTTTAACGAGGTTTCGGACGAACTTTATTATAGCGAATTAAATCATATAAAAATAAATCCGCTATATAAAAGATATAAATTATTAATCGAGCTTGCGATAAAAATAATAAAATTAAAAAGATATAAAGATTCTTGTAATGAAAATGAAGCGCCGCCTTTTTGGATAGATATGTCTTTATTATTTGAAAAATATGTTTACGCTTTAATGTTGGATAATATTGAAAGCAAAAATATATTATATCAAAAACAATATATGCATGGAAATTTTAAACCAGATTTTATAATAAAAGGAAAATATAATTATATTGCCGATACAAAATATAAAGAAATTTATAATAATAATTTTGATAAAAGCGATATAAATCAATTATCAGGTTATGCAAGAATAAATAATATAATTAAAGAATTTTCAGACGATACTCAGAACTATATACCAGAATGTTTAATTATATATCCGTCAAATAATGAAAATGATAATATAATTGATATTGATAAAAAAGAAGAAATAAAAGGTTTAGTAAGATTTTATAAATTAGGAATTAAATTGCCCAAAAAATAAATTATAATATTTAAAAATAAAATTTTTAAAATAAAAAAGAGCTATTATATTTAATAATAAATTAAAAAAATCTATAAATAATAGTTGCGATATTATTATATTTAGTATATAATTTAATTAAAAAGGTGTGAGAATCATGTTAAACAACTCAACTCAACTCAACTCAACTCCACTCAACTCAACTCAACTCAACTCAACTCAACTCAACGCTAATAATTTATTAAGCGTTAATTTTTATTGCAAAAATAAATTTAATATAATTTTGCTTTTAGTTATTATAATCTCATTGGCTTCCGCAGTCTTTATACATTTCTATGCATTTAATAGAACGGCAATATACATAGACACTATTTACCATTATTATGATATAAAACAATATTATGAAAGCAAAACTTTGCCAATAGTTGGAAACAGGCTCATGAATAGTTTGGATATTAGAGACAATGAAACTTATGCAAGAATTCCAGGAGGTTTTTATTATACGCTTTATTTATTTTGCTATATAATTGGTGGAGGATTAGCTAAAGCAAGAATAATTTATATTATAATTTGCTCTATAATACTTTTAATATTTATATATTGGATTTATAAAAGATTTTCTCTATTAATCGCTTCTATAATGTCGGCTTTAATACTAACAAACGGATATATTATTTTTTCAACAAACGATTTTTGGAATCCTAATATACCGCTTATATTTTCATTTTTGCTTTTTATAGTTTTCTGCGAATATGTTTCAAATAAAAACGAAAAATATATTTTTATATGCTCGACTTTAATTTTTCCTATAGAGGCGATAATGGCTCAAGGACATATAGCGGTTTTCTTTTCTATAATTCCGACTACAATAATTTATTTAATTTTTAGATACAAAAGAACTTTAAAATATATAAAAACTCATGCGCTTGGAGTTTTTATTTCATTTTTATTTTATCTTCCATATTTAATATCAGAAATAAGAAACGGTTTTTTTAATACAAAATTAATGTTAAATATGCAAAGCTCCTCTAATTTTCAAGGTTTGCCTCAAGTTTATTCAATTTTAATATTTACGACAAATGAGATTTCCGTATTATACGGAACAAATTCTACTCCGACAAAATATTTTTGGTTTAATGAAAATATATTTTTTATAGGAATGATATTTTTAATAATTACATGCATTATATCTTTAACGGCTTTTATTTATTCTATAATGTTTTTAATAAATAAAAGAAAAATAAAAAATTATACCATGAAATATACCGACATTATGCAAAAAGAAGCTTTTATATTTTATTTGATATTTATACCAGCGACTTGTTTAGCGTTTTTTATATTTAATTCAAAACCAGGGACTTTTAGATATTTATACGGAATATTTGCATTTTCTTTTATAACTATAATAATATTTTTTAACAATTTTCTTAAAAATAAAAATAAATTGTTAATCGCTTTTTTAATATTAATAACTTTAAATAGCGTTAATATGGGATTTTTGCATATGAAACGATATTACGATTTATTTGAAGCGCCTTACACAGAAAAAGAATTTAGAAATATATTAGAGGCTATTGTCAAAGATGCAAACGGAGATAAATTTAAAATAGTTCCTTATGACGAATTATATTTTGATAATATGAGGCTCGCTTATTTTCCAAATTTACAATGGAATAGAGACGACAATTCTAAATTAACTTATTTTATATATTATGAAATAGAGAATATAAGATTAAAAAATACGGGAAAATCAAAAAATTACGATGAAATAATGAATAATTTGCCGAATAATGCTGTTTTATTAACAGGAAACGATAAATTAAAAGTTTATAGATACATAGAAAATTAATTAAAAGGATGGATAAGCATGACAAACAACTTAAAAACTTATTTCAAAAATAAAACAAATTTAATTTTACTTTTGATTTTTATAATAGCGATTATATTATCTTTATTTTTGAATATTTATACTTTTCCAAAAAGGCTTATACATAACGACCAAGTTATAGCGACTTACGATATGCTTAAACATTATGAAAGCGGAAAATTGCCGACAACGGGACCAAGATTTATAGGAACTACGGCAATAGCGAGTTATAACAATACGGCAAGACTTCCTGGCGGAGCTTTTTATATAATAATGACTTTCTTTTATAAAATATCGGGAGAAAATTTGGATATAGCAAGAGCGATTAATATGGTATTTTCTTTATTTATAATTTTTATTTTTATATTTTGGATTTATAAAAAATTAGGATTTTTTATTTCGGTTATAGCTTATGTTTTTATATTTTTTAACGGCTATACTTTAAAAGCTACCACTGACTTTTGGAATCCAAGTTTGGTATTAATTTTAAGTTTTATTCTTTATATTCTTCTTTACGAATATATATCGGAAGATAATGACAAAAATAAAAAACTTTCGGCAATATTTTTATTCCCAATACTTGCAATAATGGGGCAATCGCATTTTGCGACTTTCTTTTCTATGACGCCAACTTTAATAATTTATTTAATAATAAGATTTAAGAATACTAAAAAATATTTATTATATTGGGCTTTGGGAATATTTATTTCTTTTTTATTATATTTGCCATATTTAATAACCGAAATTCAAAATAATTTTAACAATATGAATTTAATATTAAATACGAGAGATAGTTTAAATAAATTTCTTTTTCCTCAAATATATGCAATTTTATTTTATCCTACAAACGAAATGTCGACTTATTTTGGAAGCAGATTAAATTCTATTTTGCATTTTTGGTTAAGCGAACCGCCTTATATTTACGGTTTAATATTTTTATTTATTTCGGTAATATTTTCTTTATTTTGTTTTATAAGAGCAATTATTTTATTAATAAAGAAAAATTATATAGACGATAAAGAAAAGAATTTAAGCGAAATGTTTTTTATTTTATTATTGTCAATTCCTGCGACTATATTATCTTTTATTATATTCAAATCTAAATCGGGAACTTTTTGGTATCTTTATTCGTTATTCGCATTATCGTTTACTCCGATATTTTTATTTTTCTACAAAATACAAAATCAAATGAAAAACAAAATAATTAATAATATTAGACTTTCTTCATATATATTGCTAATATATTGCTAAATATTTTTGCTATGACGGGAAAGTTATTTAGATATGTGAATATGTTTGAATATTCGAGAGGTTATAAAGTATTAAACAAAATTGCAAAAGTTATAAAAGAAGATGCAAAAGATAATTCAATTTGGATTACTTATTTATACGAGCCAAAAGATACATATAACGATATAATCGAAGTATATTTTCCGCAATATAATATAAAAACCTCTAAAAATCCCGATATAAGATATATAATAAAAGATAAAACTTGGGAATGGAATTGGGATACAAAAAGAAATGCAAGAGATATGGAATATATAAAAGAAAACGGCGGAAAGGAAATTACAAATATTAAAGCTATAGTTTTATATAGATTAGAATAATTTATTTTATTAAATTTGATACGATTAAAAATTAAATATTTATTGTTTAAGTAATTCTATAAACTGCTTTGCAACTCTCGGGCTTCTTCCCGCGCTTCTAATCGCGTAGGCTTCCGCTTGTTTTATCAATTCTTCTTTGTCTATTTTTATATCATTTTCTTTCGCGTAGGATAAAACTATTTCGCTAAATAAATCTCTATCGGGACGCTGAAATGTTATTATAGTTCCAAATCTATTTGTTAAACTCATTATTTGTTGAATCGTATCTTCTATATGAATATCGTCTCCGTCTCTGTCTGTAAAATTTTCTTTTATCAAATGTCTATAATTGCTTGTCACATAAACCGCTATATTATTTGGAAAAGAATTTACTCCGCCTTCCAAAATTGCTTTTAAGTAAGAAAAAGTGTCGTCATTTGAAGAAAAAGTTAAATCGTCAATAAATATTATAAACTTCAAAGGGCTACAACTTAATTTTTCTATTATGTCGGTTATAAAATGAAGTTGATTTTTTTTAATTTCTATAAGTCTTAATCCTTCGTCTTTAAAAAAATTTGCAACCGCTTTTACCGTGCTGCTTTTTCCCGTTCCCGCATCTCCGTAAAGAAGAATATTATTCGCCTTTTTGCCTTCGATTAATATTTTTGTATTTGATAAAACTTTATTTCTTTCAATTTCGTATCCGTATAATTTTTTTATATCTTGATTATCTTTATTTTTGACAGCGATAATATTTTTTCTATCGTCTAATACAAACATATTATTATTATAAAATATTCCATATCCTTTTTTGTCGATATTTTTTATATGCTCAAAATATATTTTATAAAAATCAATTTCTTTAATTTCAAGTTCTGCTATATTTTTTGAATATTCTTTATTGAAAATCGAAGAAAAATCAAAAGAAGAAATATATTTAAAAAAATTTAATTCGTTTTTAAAAGTTTTTTTAAGATTACTATTTATTTCTTGTTTTAAAATGCATTTACTTATATAAATATTATCGTCTAAAAATATTTGAGATAAAATAAAATCGGCTAAATTATTATCGCTCTTAAATAACTCCGATAAAAATTCGGAATATAAATCGATTTGTTTTATATTATCAATATTTTCTTTAGTTTCGCAATTTAAAAATTTTAATAATTTTTTTATAACTTTAGTTTTTAAAATATTTCTAAATATTACAACGCTTGAAAATCCTAATTTTATTTTGTCTAATTCTTTTTGCATGATTTTTCCAGTTTTTATTTAATTTAATTCGTATATTTTAATTTTTTTTATAAAAAAGTAAATGATTCTTAATTTATTGAAAATATATACATTTTATTTAAAAAATTATATAATAATCATATTAAATAAAATTGGAGTAAATAAATATTATTATGAAGAAAATTCTTATTACAATATTTGCTTTATTTATAATGGCATCTTTTGAATACGCTCAAAATAGAAAAACTACGCAAATTAATTTTGATTATACAAAAAGAGGCGGATTTGCAAGCAATCAAATAGCCGTATGGGTTGAGGATGCGAGAGGAAATTATATTAAAACGATTTATATAACCGATTTTACGGGAAGGAGAGAAGGTTGGAAAAAGAGAGAATATTCTTTATCGAATTGGCAGAGAAAAGCAAACGCTATTAATATGAATCAAGATGAAATAGACGCGGTATCCGAAGCGACTCCAAAAGAAGGAAATATAAATATAATTTGGGATTGCAAAGATAATAACGGAAATTTTGTAAGAGATGGAAATTATAAAATAGTAGTTGAAGCTACGATATATCAAGATAATAATGTTTTATATACCGCAGAAATAAATATAGGAGATAAAGCAAATTCTAAAATTGCTACGTCTAAATATTCAAAAACTGGAGCTAAAGATATAGATATAATAAAAAATGTAAAAGTGAGTTTTAATCCTTAAATAATTTTTATCTTAAAATATAGAATTTTAAAAATAATAAACTTAATTTAGCTGTTGATAATAAAAATTATAAAATATTTATTACATAATTTCACTTGCAATGTTATCTATATAATAGTATCATATATTAAAATAATTATGTTAATACGGTATTTTCGTGAGTAAAAAAAACGGTAAAATTAATAAAAAATCTAAAATTAAAAAATTTATAACTAGTATTATTATTATAATTTTTCTTATAATTCTAATAATAGGAATGGGACTTACATTTTTTGTAGGCGGAATTTATAAAGATTGGCTTGGCAGAAGAATTCAAAGTATGGCTATGCTTGAAGAATATTATAATATAATAGTAATTAGAGGAAACGAAAAAAGAATAAGATATTTTAATCCGCTTAATCCTTTTGGCGATTCTCCTCCGACTAAAATTTACGATAGAAATAATATATTGATAGGCGAGTATATGCCGCCTTCTTACGAAGTCGTTAATGTCGATGATATTAACCCGCTTTTGGAACAAACTTTACTTTTAATGGAAGACCAACAATTTTACTCGCATCATGGAATCAATTATTTTCGTTCGGCTTATTTGGGAATAAAAACTATTTTGTCTCGAAGAATTGTCGGCGGAGGCTCTACTCTCACTCAACAGCTTGCAAAATTATTATTTACAAAAAGCGAAAAAACTATAGAAAGAAAATTATTTGAAATGTTTGCAGCAAGAGAGATTGAAGATAAATATACGAAAAAAGAAATTTTAGCGATGTATTTTAACACGGTTTATTTAGGAGACGGAAATTACGGATTTGAAGCCGCTGCAAATTATTATTTTCAAAAACCTTTAAGGCAATGCAGATTATTGGAATACGCTATATTGGTTGGAATGCTTCCAAATCCAAGTTATTATTCTATAGTTAATAATCCCGATAACAGCAGAAGAAAAGTAGAACAGATTTTATCAAGGCTTGTAAAAAATAATATTATCGATAAAAACGCTATGAAAGGAGAATTGGAATTATTTGATAAAGAGTATACGAATATAAATAAAAGAGTAAAAGGCTCTCAATGGAAAATGACGGTAAATAGAACGCCTTATGTTAATGAATATGTGAGACAGGAGCTTTTAAATTATTTTAATAAAGACGAACTTGCCTTATCGGGTTTAAGAATATATACGACAGTAAACGAAAGATATTATAGAGTCGCAGATTCCGTAATGAAAGAAAAAATAAGAGGACTTCAAGCTGCAACTTCAAATAGAAGTTATCAAGGAGCTTTGGTTTCGATTAATCCTAAAGACGGCGGAATTCTCACGATGATTGGAGGAGACGGTTACACTTTACAAAATCAATTTAATAGAGCGGTTCAATCTAAAAGACAAATTGGAAGCGTTATAAAACCTTTTATATATTTATACGCTTTTGAAGGCGGAGCGCAACCTTTTTCAACTATGACTGACACTAATTATATATATCCTCAAGGAACGGGAAAGCCCGCATATTCTCCAAGAAATTTTGACAGAAGATATAGAGGCGAAATGACTTTAGAAACGGCGCTTGTAAAATCGATAAATACTATAGCGGTAAAATTATTAAACGATATTGGTTTGTCTTATTTTATAGAACATTCAAAAGAATTTTTTGGCGATAACGCTTATATACCAAACGCTTTGTCGATTGGATTAGGCACAATGGAAATGAGTCCGCTTGATTTGGCTTCGGCTTACGGCGCTTTGGCAAATTACGGCTCTAAATACGAACCTTATATAGTCGCTAAAATATTGGATATGAATGGAAGAGAATTGAGCGTTACGGCTTTGGCGGATAGAACTCCTCATAAAATAAGCGGAACTTCTTCTTCTTCTTATTATTTTTTAAACACGACTTTACAAAAAGTAATATCTTCGGGCGGAACGGCTTACAGAAGCGCAAACGCTTATAATTTTCGTTATCCTTCATTTTCGGCAAAAACTGGAACAACGAGCGAGCATAGGGATAATTGGTTTGCAGCTTATAATGACGAGATAGCGACTATAACTTGGATAGGAAGCGATAGAAACGATGTTTTACCAAATAATGTTACAGGCGGAGCGACTACGGCTTTAGCGACTTTTCAATATTTAAATGCAATAACTCCTTCGGATAGAAGAGAATTTAATTGGAAAGTTCCAGACGATGTATTTATAATAGAAATATGTCAGGAATCGGGACTTCCAAGAAATCATACTTGCATAAATACTAATCCTCTTACGGTTGGAGGAAATATTGATTTAACGACTCAATGTCCTATAGACCATATAAGAAGCGGAAGCAGAAGAATATATAATAATAATGAAACTAACGATGAGGAAGAATTTTATTATTATACTCCGCTTGAAGATGAAAATAATTATAATGATAGAACTAATATATATTTGCTTCCCGAAGAGGATATACATGACCCAAGCGTTGGAAATATAAGAAGTTGATAATAAAATTTTATAATTTTTCTTAAAGAATATATATTTATTTTAATAATTATTATATAATGTCTAAATTATTTTAAATAACGGAAAATTCAAAATGATTAAATTTTTGCAAAGTCAGACTACCGAAGCTAGACGAGACTTAATACTTCATGGCTCTATTACAAACACTTTAATTATGTTATCAATCCCGACTTTAATGATGGGTTTGGTTCAATCTATGGTTCCTCTTATGGACGGACTTTTTTTAAATAATGTCGCGGGAAGATTAATTGCAAGCAGTATAAATTTTGCCGAGCCAATTATAAATATGATGACGGCATTATCTCAAGGTTTGGGCGTTGCAGCTATGGCGATAGTCGGGCAGTATAACGGACTTGGAGATTTCAAAAACGCTAAAAAAGTTTCAACTCAAATAGTAGTTTCTGGAGTTCTTTTCGGAATCGCTATGGGACCGACTTTATATATTGTAAGTATTTTGGTTTCAATGAATTTGCAAGAAGGAGTTAAAGAAAGCGTTTTTCAATATTTGTCTTTATATAGTTTCGTTATGCCTATGACTTTTATGGCTGCAATTTATAACGGCTTAAAAAATGCGAGCGGTAAACCAGAAGCGACTTTTATAAGAATGCTTTTATTGTTAATATTTAAAATAATATTTAATTTTATTTATGTTTATTTTTTGCAATTAAAAATTGTAGGAAGCGTTTTAGCGTCTTTTTCAACTTACTCTTTAATAAGCGTTTGGATGTATTATGATTTATTTGTTAAAGAAAGCGAAGACAAATTAACCTTAAAAGGATTTAAATTTGATATTTCAATTCTTAAGCAACTTATGGTTATTGGAATTCCTTCAATGCTTACAACATTTTTAAGCAATTTCGGATTTTTCTTAATCAATAGCGAAGTTGAAAAATATGGGCAAATTGTCCTAAACGGAAACGGAATAGCGAATAATATAACTGCTGTCTGTTTTAATATGCCCGCCGCTTTTGGTTCTGCAGTGACTACTATGGTAAGTATGAATATCGGAGCGCAATATTCGGATAAAGCGAAAAAGTCATGTTATATGGGAATAATAATGAGTATAATAACTTCAATTATTTTAATCGCTATAATTCTTCCGCTATCAAAATATATGACTGTTTTATTTACGAGAGACTTTGAAGATTTGGCAATCGCTAACGGAGCGCTTCCAATTTATGCATTATCAATAATAGGTTTTGGCGTCACTATGGTAGTTCAAGGAGCTTTAATTGGACTTGGAAGAACGAGAGTGCCTCTCTTTATAAGCATTTTAAGAATATGGTTTTTAAGATATATATTTATATTAATGACATCAAGCCATTTGCAATATTGGTCTGTATTTTACGGAAATTTATTTTCAAATACTATGTCGGGAATAATAACTTTTATAATAATATTAAAAACTCCTTGGCGTTCTGTTATAAATATGAAGACTCAAAATACTTTTATTTTAAGAGCAAAACTTTTTTCAGATAGAATAGGCGCTGCGCTTTTCCCTAAAAATATAGGCAAAAGAAAAATTTATATTCAAAAAAATAATCGTAAATTAAAAAATATTGACGATTCTGCAAAACTTGAAAAATTTATGAGGCGAGAAGAAGAGAAAGCTCAAAGAATTAAAGAGAGAGAAGAGAGAATACAAAATAAAGAAAAAGAAAGAGCGTTAAAAAAAGAAGAAATTAAAAAACAACTTGAAGCTATAAAGAAAAATAGAGAAATAATTGAAGAAGAATATAAAAAATATATTGAAGATAGAAAGAGAGAAAAAGAAGAGAAAAAATTAAAAAATAGAGAAAAACTTAAAGAGAGAAGAGAAAAAAGATTAAAATTAAGAGAAGAAAGAAAAAAGAAAAAACATAAAAGGAAAAATGATAATGATTAAAACTACTTTAATATTGCTTATAGCGGGAAAATCAAAAAGATTCGCAGGAAAAATAAAAAAACAATTTATAAAAGTAAATAATAAGCCTTTGTTTATTTATACTTTGGAAGCTATGCTAAAATTTAAATTTAATAATATTATAATCGTAAGTTCAAAAAAAGATTTGAATAATATAAAAAAAGAAATTAATAAAAATATATTAAATAGTAAAAATATTTATTATGTCAATGGCGGAAAGGAAAGAGTTTTTTCGGTTTATAATGCAATGAGATTTATAAAAGATAATAATATTAAAACCGATATTGTTTTTATTCATGATGGAGTTCGTCCGATAGTTTCAAAAAATGAAATTAAAGAATTGTATAAAGAGGTTTTAGAAAAGAACGCTGCAATTTTGGCTTCTAAAATAACGGATACAATAAAAAAAGTAGATTCAAAAAAAAATATTATAGAAACTATAGACAGAGATTTTATTTATAGAGCGGCTACTCCTCAAGCGTTTGGTTATAGAATTTATATGGTTGCAATGGAAAGATATATAAACGATTTTAATTATAAAAAAAGATTAGGAAAAAAAATAGTTACAGACGACGCGGAAATTTACAGCGCTTATGCAGGAAAAGTTGGGATTGTAGAATGTTCTTCAAATAATATTAAAATAACTAATAAAGAAGATTTGAATTTGTTTAGGAATATAATGCGATAGATTAAAAAATACACTTTGGTAGCGATGCCTAGCTTTTAGTGCTAATACTAAAGATAAATATAAATTACCAAAAATGACTTTATAAATAATATTACAACTAAAATAAAAAGTGCGAAAGAGGTTAGCAATTTTTCTCTTGTTCCTTACGCTGAAGCCTCTCCAAATCTTTCAGATTTAGGCAATACAGGATTATCTTTCAAATTCAATGTTTCTTTTAATGACGAATATGAAGGAATGGATAATTATGTTTATACCGTTGAAGCAACTGCTAAATCATGAGAGGGGCCGCTAAAGATAAAGGAGATTGGGGGTATTAAATAAGAAATAAATAAAAAATTTTCAAATTATATTATAAATCCTCAAAATGAAAATTAGGATAATAATATTAGTTTTGAATAAGTATAAAGCAGATAATCAAGCCCTTACTTTATTAAATAATTTTTTCAAAATCCTCATTGCGAGTAGTTTTTGCTTGCAGTGAGGGTTTGATAAGGTAGATTAGAAAACTGTTGCAAGGTTAGAAAAATATAAAATCATTTTTAGTTTCTCAAGTCATGGAGAGCTTTGGTTCGTAATGGCTTTTTTGTTCGTTTAGTTTTTTGTGAGTTTAAGATTTTAGAGTTTTTTATTTTGTATATTGTCAAGCCCGTTATTTCACTTATAAGATTAATGTCCATGTTTTTAGATTTCATCCCTTTAGCAATAGTATAATTTCTTTTTTCTTCGCCATTATCGGTAAAGAAATAACGAAAAAAATAATCGTTTTGTCAAATGTGGGTAGTAGCCAATGAATTAAACGGCTTTTTTATCATAGTAATATTAACGAATAATTTTATTTGTCAAAGTTATTATTAGCGAGTATTGAAGACGCTTTAGAAGATATTGAAAAATAATAAATTTATATTTATAACCAAAAAAAAATTTAATCTTCTTCTATTATTATAAGTTATTAGATTGATTAAAGTGTAAATATATAAAAAATATAATAAGTAAAAGTTTTATAAAATTAAATATTATTAAGTAAATTAATTAATATTAATTAGAAAAGGCGCCGAAATTCGACACCTTTTCTTGATTAAAGTTTACTAAATCTAATTATTGAATTAGACGCAATATGCCTTGTCCCATAGTATTTGCTTGGGCGAGCATAGCTAAGTTAGACTGCTGTAATATGCTGTCTTTTGCCAACTGAACTGAAGATTCAGCCATATCTGTATCTCTTATTCTGCTTTCGGACGCTATAGTGTTTTCATGAGCTATCATTAAACCTTTAGCCGTTAATTCCAATCTGTTTTGATAAGCGCCAAGATTAGACCTTTGTTTTGAAACTTTTGTTAAGGCTTCGTCAACTAAACCAATCGTAGTATTCGCCTTATCAACGGAAGATATAGATATAGCGGTTCCGTCTTGAGGATTTTGTATTCCCAAAGCTGCAGCCGTCATAGTGCCAATATAAACTCTTCTTCTTTCGTCCATATTCGCTCCAATATGAAACCACATACTTGCAACAGGATTTCCGCCTTCGTTAGGATTTGCAAATCTTCCCGTAAGCATATTGAGAGTATTAAATTGAGCTTGACTTGCTATTCGATTAACTTCGTCAACCAATTGAGACACTTCAACTTGAATAAGCATTCTGTCCGCATCCGTATATATTCCGTTTGCAGATTGAACGGCTAACTCTCTTATTCTTTGAAGAATATCTTGACTTTCTTGAAGATAACCTTCGGTAGTCTGAATAAAAGAAACTCCGTCTTCGGTATTTCTTTCCGCTTGACGCAAACCTCTAATTTGAGTTCGCATTTTTTCGGATACCGCTAAACCAGAAGCATCGTCTCCAGCTCTGTTAATTCTGAGACCGGAAGATAATTCTCTCATATCTTTTCCCAAATCCCAGTTCTTAAATTTTAGTGTGCGCTGTGAATTAATAGCGCTAATATTATTATTGATGATCATCGTCATCCTCCATGATATTTATTCAAAAAGGCATCCTTGCCTAATTGGCTAAAAAAATATTAAAGAGAATTTAAGGTATTCCGACAATCAAAGCGAAGACTTTAGTTGAAAGAATACCTATAAACTCTTGGAATATACTTAAAGGACTAAATATATTCCGCATATGGTATAACAACTCTACAAATTGAAAGCTCGAGACCGCCAAATCTATGGGCTTTCATTTGTTATATAATAATTTTCGGCATTATCGTCATAAAATTAAATTTCATTTAGAATTTTTTTCGCTAAAATTGGGCAAAAACCAAATTTTTTTTAATTTTTTTCTAAAAAATCTTTTATTATAATACATTTCATACATTTTAAGAATTATTTCTCAAAATTTCAATATTTTAGATTATAAAAAATCTAAAGCTATTTATATTTTAAACGAAAATAATAAAGATATAGTATAAATTAAACGGGATTATCTTTAAATATATGCGTTTTAATAAAATATTTTTAATAGCGATTTTTATATTATCTATAAATTTTAATCTTTTTCCAAATAATTTTAAAATAATTTCAAGGCAAGGCGAAACTTCAATAATAGTTAATGAAGAAAATTCAAATATGGATTTTAAAAAAAGTTTTCCAAATGATTATTTTTCTGTTTCAACTAAAGAATCTTCTTATTTAGTTTTAGATAATTCTCAAAAATCTATTATATTAATGCCGAGCGCAAAATTAACTTTTGAAAATAATAGATTTACTTTAAATTACGGTTATATGTATATAAAAACAAAACATAATGACGATATACAAATAATTTTATCTAAAGACGGAAAAGCTTATAATCTAAAAGGAAAATCTTTTGCCGTTGTTTCTTATGACGAAAATATCTCTATTATAAGTTATGATAACGCTACAAAAATAGCTCCTGAAAATTCTTTGGGATTAAGTTATTATTTAGAACCTTATAATAAAACTTCTATTATTCCGATTCTTGACGGTCCTTATAGAATAACTGAAAACGAAAGAACTTTAATAGATAATGTTTCAAGACAGTTGGAAACTGAAATTAATAGTCATTTAAATGAAGATATAGAGAGATACAATTTTAAAATAATGGAAGGAACTAAAAACGAAAATATTATTCACAGAGTTGTTCATCCTAAAGAAGGTCCTAATATATTTTTGATAGTTCCGCATGGAAGCGAGAGAGTTGGAACGGATGTCGCCCTTGAAAGAATTAATATGCCAATAAAAAAAGGAAGTTTAACTATAGTGCCGATAGCAGTTCCTGAAGCTTACGAAAAAAATGTTCGAGCTATAGAAGGATTAGATATTAACAATAGATTTTTTAACAGAAAAATAAATAGAAGTATTACCGATAAACTTGCAAAAAAATATATGGATATGCTTGACGAATATAAAATTGATGTCGTTCTTACATTGCATGAAGGAAACGGATTTAAAGAATTTTTTGGCGATTCTATTATTTACGACAGCAGAAAGTTAGACGATAAAGTCTCTAAAGTTTTGGCAAATATAAATTTAAGAATAGAGCCAATGAGTTTTAAGTTTAAGCAAATGTATTATCCTATGCCTACTACTATAACCTATTATGCCAATAAAAAAAATATAGAAGCTTTCGGAATAGAACTTACTAAAAATTTAGATTATGATAAAAAAAGAATTATAATGCATACTATATTAAGCGAATTTTTTAAAATATACGGATTAGAATGATTTATCCCTTTAAACCTTTAAAAAACCCTTTAATAAAGAAAAATCCATAAACAAAATGAGAAAGAAATATTCCAATTATTTTGCAAAATCCTTTAATTAAAGAAAAAGAACTTATCCAACTTATAATTAAACAAATAAAATATAAAATATGCGGAATAAATAAAACAAATTTTATTATATTTATATTAAAAGCGGGAATTAAATTATTTATAAAAATTGGAAATTTGAAAATTAAAAGAATTGGCAAAATAATTGTCCATAATAAAAATATTGAAGGAATAAAATACGATAATTCAAAAGAATTTCCGCCGAATTTTTTAACAAAATAACCTCTATGCCAAGCGTAGCCTTTAAGTTGTTTGAAATGTCCAAAAAATAAATCTCTTCTATGGTGATAAACTTGCATCTCGGGAGTATATAATATTTTTTCTTTATTCTTCATTATATTATTGCAAAGAATCGTATCTTCGCCAGGCCAATATTCGCTATTAAAACCGCCGACTTTATCGTAAAGTTCTTTTGTTATAATAAAATTGCAACTTGGAAAATCTCTAACATATTGAACTTTACATGGAATATATCTCGCTCTATGCTTTCCGCTCATTAAAGTAGAACTATAAATAAGCCCGCTAATTTGTTTTGAAAAATTATCTTTTGGCGAAGTTATAGCGGGTCCGCCTAACGCGTTTATATTTTTAGTTTCTAAAGCTCTTAAAGAATTTTTAAGCCAATCTTTTTCGGGATAAGTATCATCGTCTAAAAAAGCTAAAATCTCTCCTTTTGAAATTTCAACTCCTTTCGCTCTTTTTAATGCTGGCGGAATATTTCCCGTTTCAATTATTTTTATTCTTTTATCTTTAAAAATTTCTAAATCAATTTCTTCATTTGAAAAAGAATCTGGAAGTATAATAACTTCAAAATTTTTATAAGTTTGTTCAAGTAAATATTCCACTTCTTCTTTTATATAATCGTTTATTTTTTTTAAAGGAATTATTATACTTACAAGCGAGTTTAATTTTAATTCTTCAAATAAATCTTCATAGAATTTAACTATATTTAATCTATAAAAAATTGCCAAAGTGTCTATAAAAGTTTTCCAAAGAACGCTTAATTTTATAAAACCAAAATGTCTATTAGGATTAACTATAACGGGAGCGGATACTATTTTTTTACCGTTTGAATTGCAAGCGACTAAAACTTCCAAATCATAAGCGAAAGCTTTAACTAAAATTCTTGGAAAAATATTTATTATTGCTTCTCTTTTAAATAATTTTAATCCCGTTTGAGTGTCTTGTATTGGCAAATTAAAAAATATTTTAACGAACATAAAATATACGAAAGAAATAATTTTTCTTATATTAGAATAATTAACTATAGAATCTTTATGCCTTTTAGAACCGATTACAATATCGGCGTTTTCTTTATTCATTATTTCAAAAAAGTTTTCAAGTTGCGAAGGATTTATTTCCATATCGCCATCGCAGAATATAATATATTTTCCTTTTGCAATTTCGCATGCTCTTTTTAAAGCGTTTCCTTTTCCATGATTTTCTTTTGAATATATCCCTATAATATTTTTATTTTCTTTGCATATTTTTTCTATAATTTTTTTTGAATTATCTTCGCTTCCATCGTCTGAAATTATTATTTCAAAATTTTCTATAAACGGAGAAATTTTTTCTATAAGAATATTAATATTTTTTTCTATATTTTTTTCTATATTATATACGGGAACTAATATAGAAACTAAATCGTTTATCTTCATAAAATATTTTTAATTTATTGTATAAAATTTACTTTCACATTATCTAAAGGAAGTTGACTCACATCTTTAGCGTCCGTATCTTTCAAAATTTCAACGCTTCCGTCAACTAATTTTTTATAAATATTATCGTAATCTTCTTTAGTAAAGTTTTTAAATTTTGAAGTTTCCATTGGCAAACCTATTCCATGAACTTTCGCGTCTAAAACGGATATTTTACCGCCTGGAAAATTATCTTTATAAAATTCGTCTATCGCATTATAAACGGATTCTCCAATCATTTTCATTGCCGAAGTTATAACCGTTGGCGATTCTACGCTTTGGTCAACATCGACTCCGACTACATAACCTTTATTTTGTTCTGCGGCTGACATTACGGAATTACCCGCTCCTCCCGCTGGCGCAAATATAACTTGAACTCCCTTTATAAACCAAGAAGACGCTTTTGTTTGAACTTCTGGCGTAGGTTCATAACCGCCAATATAAGTATAATCGATTTTTATATTTTTAACGCCCAATTCTTTAGCCGCATAATCGGCGCCTTGAACGAATCCGTATCCGAATCTTATAACCGAAGGTTCAGCCATACCGCCCATAACTCCTAAATTTGTATAACCTTCTTTAACTACGCCATAACCCGCTAAAAATCCCGCTTCTTCTTCGGCATATAAAACCGCATAAACATTTTTTTCGATTCTAAAATCTGTATAAGTGCCGTCTTGAGGAGTTCCGTCTAAAAGCACAAAATTAATTTCGGGATGAGTATCTTGAACTTTATATATCGCTGGCTCAAATAAATATCCTGGCGTTACAATTAATTTTGCTCCCGAAGATATTGCCAAATATATAGAATCAATTTTTGAATCGGTATCTTTTCCCGCTGGTTTATAATATTTATAAGTTATGCCTTTCTCTTCTGCATATTTTTTTAAGCCTTCCCAAGAACCTTGAGTAAAAGATTTATCGTCTATAGTTCCTATATCGGTTATCAATGCAAGCTCGTATCCGCTATTCTTTTTTGTATCTTTGCATGATAAAGAAATTATTAATATAATCGATAAAATTATTAATTTTAAAAAATTTTTCATTGTTTTCTCCTTAAATTAAATTAATTTTTATAATTAAAAATAATAATTAAAGCCTAATCATATAAAATATACGATTAAGCTTTAAATTAATTTATTGTATTAAATTTACTTTTATTTTATCTAAAGGAAGTTTATTTACATCTTTAGCGTCCGTATCTTTCAAAATTTTAACGCTTCCGTCAACTAATTTTTGATAAATATTATCGTAATCTTCTTTAGTAAAGTTTTTAAATTTTGAAGTTTCCATTGGGAGTCCTATTCCATGAACTTTCGCATCTAAAATAACAGAATTTCCGCCTGGAAAATTGCCTTTATAAAATTCGTCTATAGCATTATAAACAGATTCTCCAATCATTTTCATTGCCGAAGTTATAACCGTTGGCGATTCGCTACTTTGGTCAACATCGACTCCGATTACATAGCCGTTATTTTGCTCCGCTGCCGACATTACGGAATTACCCGCTCCTCCTCCTGCCACAAATATAACTTGAACTCCGTTTCTATACCAAGAAGCAGCTTTGGTTTGAATTTCGGGACTCGGATTAAAACCGCCGAGATAATTATAATCTACTTTAACATTTCTAATTCCCAATTCTTTAGCCGCATAATTTACGCCTTGAACGAATCCGTATCCGAATTTTACAACCGCAGGAACAGCCATACCGCCCATAAATCCTAAATTTGTATAGCCTTCTTTAACCGCTCCGTATCCCGCTAAAAATCCCGCTTCTTCTTCAGCGTAGAAAACCGAATAAACATTTTTCTCAATTCTAAAATCTTGGTAATTTCCATCTTGAGGGCTTCCGTCCAAAAGCACAAAATTAACTTCGGGATGAATATCTTGAGCTTTATATATCGCTGGCTCAAATAAAAATCCAGGAGTCACAACTATTTTCGCGCCCGCAGCAATCGCTAAATCTATAGAGTCAATATAAGCGTCTGTAGTTTTTTCGGTTGGCTGATAATACTTATGAGTTATGCCTTTCTCTTCGGCATACTTTTTTAAGCCTTCCCATGAACCTTGATTAAAAGACCTGTCGTCTATAGTGCCGACATCGGTAATTAAAGCAAGCTCATAGCCGCTACTCTTTTTTTCATTTCCGCATGATAAAGCAAATATAATTATCATAGCGAAAACTATTAATACTAAAAACTTTTTCATTTTTTTCTCCTCGCCATTTTCTGGCATTTTTTATTTTATTAAAATTTAAGAATTATCTTTTTTAATAAGGACTTTTAAAGATTCTATTACCAAATCTATTGCCTCTTCTCCCGTATAATCTTTTTTATCGTTTATATTATTTTTTACTCTCTCCTGATTATGAAGGACAAGCATCGCCGCTCCCGTGCGAACATTTTTAGCGGAACCTACAGCGAATAAAGTTGCAGATTCCATTTCAGAAGCCAAAGCGCCCGCTTTTATATAAGATTCCCATTTATATAATAATTCTTTATCTACAGCCATACTGTCAGGCGCATGTTGAGAATAAAAAGCGTCTTTACATTGAACGACTCCGATATGAGTTTTATTTTTTATATTTTTACTCGCTTCAATCATTGCCTCTAAAACTTCTATATTTGGAATGCATGGAAATTCTTTTGGAATATAATTATTCATAGTTCCGCCTAATTTTATAGCGCCGTTTACTATAACTATATCGCCAGGCAAAACATCCATATTCATTCCTCCGCAAGTGCCGACTCTTATAAATGTATCCGCTCCGATTTTAATTAATTCTTCCAAAGCTATTGCAGTAGAAGGTCCGCCAATTCCATGCGAAACTGCGGAAACTTTTACTTTATCAATATAACCCGTCCAAGTGGCATATTCTCTAAAGTCTGCAATTAATTTTGCGCTTTCAAATCTCTTTGCAATCTTTTCGCATCTTTTCGGGTCGCCAGGCATTATAATATATCTTCCAACATCGCCTTTTTTTAATTTGAGATGATGAACAAGATTTTCATTTTCTTCGTAATATGCATTTGGGCATTCAATCATAAATATTCCTTTAATTATTAATTTTCATTAACTTTTTTATCCAATATTACTATAGACTCTAAAGCCGTTAATATCATATTTTCTATATCGTTTGAATAATTTAAATGAGTTCCTAATCTTTCAATCATAGTATTTTCAACTATATGCATTATCGCGCCCGCTCTAACTTTTCTAATCGCTGCGCATGAAAATAAAGCGGCGCATTCCATTTCGGATGCAATCGCTCCGCATAAAGTATAATATTTTAAGTTGTTTTCAAATTTTTCTCTAAAAAAAGAATTTTGAGGCTCAAGCTCTCCGTAAAAACAATCTTTACTGTGAACGACTCCGATATGATAATTATAATTTTTTTCTCTCGCAGCATCTCTTAATGCAAAAATTATATCCGTATTTGCAATCGCTGGATATTCAAACGGAATATATTCTTTTGAAGTTCCTTCGTCTTTTATAGCCGCTTGAGCTATAGCCAAATCGTTAGGTTTAACTTTTAAACTTAATCCTCCCGCTGTGCCTACTCTGATAAAAGTATCCGCTCCCACTTTAATCAATTCTTCCATCGCAATCGAAGCTGAAGGTCCTCCAATTCCTGTAGAAGTTATTGAAACGGGAATATTTTTATATTTTCCTGTAATCGTAACATATTCTCTGTAATCGGCTTTTAAAACGGGTTCGTCTAAATATTTCGCTATAAATCCGACTCTTTTCGGGTCGCCAGGCAATAAAACATATCTTGCGACATCGCCTTTTTTTAATTTGATATGATATTGAAGAAGTCCGTCTTTATCGGCTTTATTGTCATAAAAAGCTTTTGGTTTTTTATATTCCATAAATTTTAAATCCTAAAAATTATAATCGATTTTTTAATTAGCGGATTTTATTATTGCAATTCCGCTGCTCGTTCCTAATCTATTAGCTCCCGCGTTTATCATTTTTATAGCGTCTTCGTAAGTTTTAATTCCGCCCGAAGCTTTAACTCCCATTTTATCGCCAACTGTTTTTCGCATAAGTTCAATATCATGTTCGGTTGCTCCGCCCGTAGAAAATCCCGTTGAAGTTTTTACAAAATCCGCTCCGTATTCTTTCGCTATTTGACAAGCTAAAATTTTTTCTTTGTCGGTTAAAAGGCAAGTTTCAATAATTACTTTAAGGACGGCGGCATGACAAGTTTCTCTAACTTTTTTTATATCTCTTTCAAATAAATCTATCTTATTGCTTTTTAAAAGTCCTATATTCATAACCATATCTATTTCATCCGCTCCGCTATCAATCGCAAATTTTGATTCGTAAGCTTTTGCTTCTTTTATCATAGCGCCAAGCGGAAAACCTACAACGGAGCAAACTTTAACATTTGAATGAAGTAAAAAATTATAAGCGACATTAACATAAGCGGAGTTTACGCAAACGGAATAAAAATTATATTCTTTCGCCTCGATGCATAATTTTCTTATATCGTCTATGGAAGCTTCGGGTTTTAAAATCGTATGGTCTATTAATCGATTTATATTTTGCATTTTATACCTCTGATAATTATATCATATATTATATTATCATAAAAACAAGTGCTTGAAACTTATATATATTCTTTTTTGTTATAAAAAAAGAACAGAAGAAATTTGTTCTTACTATTTTAATTCTAAAAAAGCGTCGCTTTTTTGGAAAAAAGAAATAAATCTAAAGCCCGCCTTCGGAGAAAACATTAATAGTTTAAATTTAAAGTTTCATGGTTTATGGAAAATATTTTTTAATTTTAAATTTTTCTCAATTTAACAATGAGAATTATATTCCATTGCTGATATGACTATCCGCAGAAGTGAAATGGGCTTTAGCCTATATAAAATGTTGACTTTATTTATATTTCTTACTTCAATAAAAATATTGTTTTTAGTATAATTTTAAATTTATTAATTTTATTTAATCTTTTGTCATTGCGAACATTAGCGCGACAAAGTCAGGCAGAAGCCAAACAATATACTTTTAATAAAATTCAATATATAAAATTACAAATGCCATAATTAATATATTTTCAAATTATGGCGTTACTCAAATATAAATTTTATTATATAAAACTATCTTTAATAGTTTTACTTAAAATAAATCAAAAAACCGCGTTTATCTTGTAAGTTCTTTCATTAATTTTTCGTTTTCTTTTTCTAATCTTTCGATAAGCCTGTTTTTATAAACTTTTTTAGCTTTTATAAATTATAATAAAAAATAATTAAACGATAGAGTAGTAATAATTTTTTATAATATAAAACGGTTCTATATCAAGTTTATCCATTAGTTGTTTCAAAAATTTATTATCGCCTTCAACCATTTCTTTATATTGAGAACCATTAAAAAATACTAAAGGCGAAGCTTTAATTTTTGTATCTTTCGGTAAATTAAAATCTTCTAAAAATTTATCTTTGTCTAAAGTTTTAGAATATGTAAAAATTTCTAAAACGCAACGAAGCATAGTTTCTTCGTTATATTCATTTTTCAATTCCAAAAGGTAAACGGTTTTAATATCTTTATTATAAGAGACTATATCAATTTTTCCCGCTTTGTCATCCTGTTCATTTTTTAACGGAGTTTGATAATCTAAAATTTTTCCAAGAATATTGAGCGAACTTTGTCTAAAAATTTCCATCGCTATAATTTCTTCTTTTCGATTAGAATTATTATATTTTCCATCATGAGTTTCAACTTTATAAGAAGACTTGCGATTTATTTTTTGAATTTTGTATAATAAGTCAATATTATTCAAAAGCCACTCCGCTATAACTTCCGTATATTTTTCTTTAGTATCCGTAGTTTTCCCTGTATAATTAATAAATGTTTGTGTATATAAAGTAGACATATCTTTTGAACTATCTTGAAGTTTTTTTATTATTTCTTCTCTTGTATATTCTGCCATTATTAATCCTCCGATTAAAATATTAATAATTATTATATAATATATCATTAATTAAAATATTTATCAACATTATATTTTGATTTAAAATCTTCTTCCGATGTAAAATCCCACATTGACATGTAATCATCAGGTTTCCTATTATTTTTATTTGTATAAAAACCACCAAAAGCGTAGTATGAGTAACTTACCAAGTTTGATAATATATCTATTTCCTTTTTATTATATCCTTTAAGTTTATTTATAATAATTTCGGCTTCGTATCTATATTCAAATGTAAATTTATATTTATAAGGCGGTTTGACGGTATAAAAATATAAATAACTTACATCTTTATAATCTGTTTCACTAACAAAATAAATAATATCCTTGAAATTTAATTCTGTGTAATTTTTATCGGTTGAACTTTTTATTTTAAAACTATAATCTATAGGCTCTATTTTATTATTTCTCATTTTTTCCGCAACAATTTCAAACCTTGAAAACTCGTTTGCACGAAAATTATACTTCCAACCTTTTCTCCATCTTTTATCATCATAATGTATATTAGTAATTTCTATTGATTCCCCGTTTATAAAATCTATAGTAAAAACATATTCATAAATATTCTTATAAGAATCTTCATCAAAGTCAAAAAATTTTTCTGGGTAATAATATTCAATAGGAACAATATCTTCTATATAATTTAAATTAATATAATATATATAATATGCTATATCATTAATCATATACATATGATTAAAATAAAATGTATTTTTTCTCAATAATTCTGCTTTTTTTGATATTATACTTTCATCAACTTCTAAATTATTATTATCAAGTATATCTACAATCACACACAATGCAATAATAAACGCAAAGAAAGAAACTATTATTAATATTATTTTTTTAATTTTACTCATTTTTTATCTCCTTTTATTTACTTTTTTATTTAATTTTTTAAAATATTATAAGGTTAAATTTGATATTAGCTTGAATTTAGATAGCAAATTTTATTTGAATAGTTTTTAATATTTGAAAAATAAATATAATTCGATTTTAAAATATTTTGAAATATGATTATTAACAATCTATTAAATATGCCATAGATAAGCATAATATTTTTTAAAATTGATATAACTAAATTTAATTTATTTAAATATAGAATACTGGCAAGACAAGATAAGACAAGCGTCAAAAATATAGTATAAATCGTTATTCATAATAGTATTATTATAACATTAATTAAATTTTTGTCAAGCGTTTTTTATTTAATGCCGTCTGTGGCATACTTCTGCAATTGAACCGTAGCAACTTTAGGATTTTTCACAACGCAAGGGCCTCCGACGCATCCGCCTTTGCAAGCCATAACTTCCACCAAATTAGGAGTGCCATCTTGAACGGGCAATTCACCCGATTGAATCTTGCCAAAATTTTTAAGCTGTTTCATTCCTTCTTTATCCAATCCGTCTATAACGGTGGGCTTAACTTTTTCGGGATGTTTTAATCTTATTTTTACCGCTTCGGCTACCCCTCCGCTCATAGCATATTTTCTTCCAGAAGAGGTTGGAATTACATCTATATTCAAATCTGGCTCTTTCATTACATCCGTTCCTGTAGCTATAAATAAAGCGTCAAGTTCTTCCATAGATAAACAATAATCAACCAAATCATCGTCTATGCTCTCTCTTCTCTTTGCAAGGCATGGTCCTATAAATACATTAATCGCTTCCGAATCGTCTTTTCTCATCATTTCCGCGGTATAATGCATCGGAGTTCTCGTTTCAGACACGCATGGAATTAATTCTGGGACATGTCTTCTAACGGCTTTAACATAAGCTGGGCAACATGAGGTAGTCATAAGTTTATCGCCTCTCTCCATTCTATCCTCGAATTCATGAGCTTCTTTGTCGGAAGTTATATCCGCTCCCAAAGCCACTTCCCAAACTTTACCAAATCCGATTTTAAGCAACGCGCTTTTTAATTGTCCAGGTTTTGCATTGAATTGAGAGGCAATAGAAGGAGCATACATTACATTAACTTTTTTATTATCGTCTTTCAAATGTTTCAATACATCTAATAATTGTCCTTTATCCATCATTGCGCTAAAAGGACATTCTCGCATACAATTTCCGCAAAAAATACATTTATGATAATCTATAACTTCTTTTCCAAATTCATTTTTATTAATAGCTCCTACGGGACAAGACTCTTCGCAAGGAACGGGAATATAAATAATAGCATGATAAGGGCAGTTCTTCAAACATAATCCGCAGTTTATACATTTTTCGCTATGAATAAAAGCTCTCTTTTCGTCCAAAATATCTATGGCGTTTTTAGGACAATTTACCATACAAGGACGCGCTAAACAAGCCTGACATGCGTTTGTTACCATAAAGTTTGCTTTAACGCAGGCATTACAAGCCTCGTCCAAAACGGTAAGCATAGGCCAAGTGGGTTTTTCTCTTTCCAAAGCTAATTTTGCGTATTGCGATAAAGGTATTCCGCTATCTTCTTTTCCTTCAACGCTTATTCCGAGTCTTGCTAAAATTCTATTTTTTATAATCTCTCTGTCATGGTGAATACAGCATCTTATAGATTTGCTATCTCTTGGTATTATTTCAATAGGCATTTTATCTATATCTTCCAAAAGCCTATCTTCTATAAAAAGTGTCGTTATTCTCACAAGAATATCTTTTTTTAATTGCGCAGCGTTATTATTTATATTCATTCTATTATCCAAAAATTTTAAGTGATTTTTATCAATATAAAATAATTTAAATATATTTATATTGATATTGATTATAATATAAACAAATATTTTTGCAAGTATTATAAATAATAAAATAGCAAAATTATATTGTTCATTGATATATAAAAATAAATTGATATATAATCTCTTAATTATAAATTATATAAAAGTTTTTAAATTATTATAAAGGAGTTTTTATGCTTATAGGATATCCAAAAGAAATTAAAAATCAAGAGTATAGAGTTGGTTTAACTCCTTCAAATGTCGCCGATTATATACGGGATTAAATACTTATAACGAAAAATGCACTTTCAAAGGAGCAGCCGAAGCTTTTGGAATAAAACATCCAGAGCCTAAAAAGGCTATAACCTAATCATTAATAATATATTATTTATGATAGCTTTATAGAATATAGCTATAATAAATAATTCTATCTATAGAATTAAAGATTATAAATTATTCTCTAAATTGCAAAGAATACAAATACTGATATTTTCCGCCTCTTTTCATCAATTCTTCATGCGTTCCCGATTCTATAATTTTTCCGTTTTCGACTACGCAAATATAAGTCGCCGTTTTTATAGTAGACAATCTATGAGCGATTACGAAAGTCGTCTGCAAATTAATTATTTCGTTTAAAGCCCTTTGAACATACATTTCGCTTTCCGTATCCAACGCGCTTGTCGCCTCGTCAAGTATAAGTATAGAAGGCTTTTTCAAAACCGCTCGCGCCAAAGCTATTCTCTGTCTCTGCCCGCCCGAAAGCATTATTCCTCTTGGACCTATATGCGTATCGTAGCCGTTTGGTAGTTTTACTATAAACTCATCCGCATGCGCTATTCTTGCCGCTCTTATTAAATCCTCATCGTTCGCTTCTCTGTTGGCATATAAAATATTTTCTCTCACCGTTCCGTAAAATAATATATTTTCTTGAGAAACTACTCCTATTTGGTTTCTTAAACTTCTTGTATTTAGTTCGTTAATATCTATTCCGTCAAATCTTATAACGCCTTTGGTTGGAGAAAATAATTTTGGAATTAAACTTATAAGAGTAGTTTTGCCTCCGCCCGAATTCCCAACGAAAGCTACGACATCTCCTTTTTTTACATTTACATTAATCGGTCCTAAATGAAAAGGTTGACTGTCGCTTCTTTTAGGATATTCAAAATGCACATTTTCAAAAGTTATCGAGCTTTCAATAGGTTTCATTTCTTTTTTGGTTTTATCGTCCACATTTTCGGCGGGCAAATCCATTATTTGAAATACTCTTCGAGCTATTCCTTTAGTCATTTGCAAATTTATAAATATTCCCGATAAGTCTCTAACGGGAGAGGAAATATTTAACATATAAAGCAAAAATCCCCATAAAAATTCAAAAGGCATCTCTCCTCTAAATATCAAATATCCGCCGTAAGCCAATATTGTAAGCATCGCTACTATCATTACAAGTTCCGTCATAGGTCTATTCAAAGCCTGCAATAAAGACATTTTTCTAACCAATTTAATATAATCCGAATAAGCGTTTTTATATCTATTAACCTCTTCTTCTTCTTTAGAAAATATTTTTATAACCTCTATTCCTCTTATATCTTCTTGCGCTATGGAAGTTATATTTCCTAATAGATTCTGTTGAGCGGTTACTCTTGTCTTTATAAGTTTCGATACAAAATTTATTCCAAATGCTATTAAGGGAGCGGCTACAAAACATGCTAAAGTAAGTTTAACATTCAAAATTAATAACGCGCATAAAGTTAATATTAAAGTTAAAGGAACTGTTATGAGATTAGGCAAAGTGCCAGATATAAAATTTTCTATAGTAGAAGACTCATTTAAAATCTTGCTTATTATATCTCCTTCTTTTTCCTGTTTATAATAGGCAATATCGGTATTCATTAAACCTTTTAACATATCCGTGCGAACATCTTTCCCTATTTCTTGCGAAGTGAAAGAAAAAAGAAAAGTTTTTATATAATCGAAACTAACTCTAAAAATAACATAGAAAAATCCTATAAATATAATAAAAGCGAATTGAGCTATTATAACGGGATTTACCAAAGAATCCGCCGATAAAAAATGTTCCGCTATTTGTTTTGTGCTTATATTAGAAAGTTCATTAACAAAAGGAATTTTATCCAAAATATCGACTCTTTTACCGCCCGTAATCGCTATAGCCATCTGTCCGAAAAAAGGAGGAAGTATATTGATTATTGTATAAAATATGCTTATCGTAAAAGAAGGTATAAATAATTTTTTATGCCTCATAGCGTATGATAATATTCTTTTATAAGGATGCGGTTCTACTTTACTATAATATTTTTTCAAATGCTCTTCTGTTACCGCTCCGTAATCGAAAGGTTTATTTTCTTTTTTAAAAAATTCTTTTATTTTTTTTATCATTACAATTATATCCTAATTTATTTATATAATTTACATAATTAATTTTATATCTTTATATTAAATATTTCAATATTCGGATAGATTCTCTCCATATTCGAGTTTTAATTTTCTATCCGCCATATTTGCGATTGAATTTGAATGAGTTACTATTATTAAAGACGCTTCCGTTTTTTTAGTCATATTCCATAAAAGTTCTCTCACTATTTCCGCATTTTTTTTATCCAAATTTCCCGTAGGCTCGTCCGCTAAAATCAATTTAGGATTATTTATTAAAGCTCTTGCAATAGCGACTCTCTGCGCTTCTCCGCCTGAAAGCTCGCCAATTCTATGTTCAATTCTGTCTTTTAATCCGACAATTTCAAGCAAGCTCTCCGCTTTTTTTCTTGCAAGTTTTTTATCGTATTTAAGCATTAAAGAAGGAATCATTACATTTTCTATTGCGCTAAACTCTCCAAGCAAATTGTGAAACTGAAAAACATAACCTAAATAACTATTTCTAAAATGCGCAAGTTGTCCTTCGTTCATTTTATTAATATTATTTCCGTCAATATTTACATTTCCGTCAGTTATATTGTCAATTCCGCCAATCAAATTTAAAAGAGTAGTTTTACCGCTTCCCGATTCTCCCGTTATTGCAAGTATTTCGTTTTTATATACTTTCAAATTCAAAGATTTAAGAACTTTAACTTTCGGCGGACCGATATAAGTTTTTTTAAGATTTTCTATATTTATTAATATTTTATTCATATCTTAAAACCTCCGCAGGTTTATATTTGCTCGCTATATACGCGGGAATAATTGCAAATATAACGGAAAGCAAAAACGAAATCAAAGCTACCATAATAACTTGATTAATATGTATTATAGAAGGAAGTCCTCCGCTTACATAATAAATATCGGAAGGGAAAAAATCTGGCACTATTGGAATAGATATAGAAGAACTTATATGCGAAGGAATAAACCATATAATATTAACTATAAATTGAGATATAAATCTAATCGCTTCCAAAGTCTCGTTTACATAATTTGCAAGCAATATTCCAAAAATAACTCCAAATATAGTGCCAATCGCTCCTATAATCGCTCCTTCCAAAAAGAAAACTTTTGCAACATTTGAAGGTCTTAATCCCAAAGTTTTTATTATAGCTATATCTCTTCTCTTATCTTTTACAAAAATTATTTGGCTTGATGCTATATTTAAAGCGGCTATCAATATAATGAAAGATAAAATTAAACCAAGCATCAACTTTTCGGTTTGAAGAGCTTGAAAAAAATTCCTATCGAATAACATCCAAGGCATTACATTATAAAATTCTTTTAAAGCTATATCCAAATCTTTTGCAACTTTACCTGCGTTAAAAAAATTTTTAACTTTAACTGCAATTCCCGTGACTGCATTATCGTATCCAACCATAGCTTGTCCCGTTTTCAAAGGCACGATTACCATTCTGCTGTCGTATTCGTAATAACCCGTTTTATATATTCCTTTTATAGTGAAAGTATTTTTTTGGGGACGAAATCCTTTTTCAAAACTTCCCGAAGCCGAAACTATATCAATCGTATCTCCAACCGAAAGCGCATAATCAAAAGCCATTTCAGAACCTATAAGAGCCTCGTTGCTTGCCATAGATTTATTATTTCCTTCTATAAAATTAAAATATTTAATAAAATCTTTATCCGTTGAAAATATATTATCTTCAAAAGAACGAACGGTTATTAAAGTAGTAAAACTATAAGTTCGCATTATGCAAGGCAAAACAATATAAGGATAAAGGCTCGTTATATCTTTATTATCTTTTATATTATCGATTACATAATTATAATCCGTTAAAGGTTGGTCGCTATAAGCGCTAATATTTATATGCGCTCTCATTCCGAGTATTTTATCTCTTATATCATCCTGAAAACCGTTCATTACAGATAAAACCGTTATCATTACCATATCTCCGACTAAAATTCCAAGTATGCATATTACGGTGATAACCGAAACAAATGAAAATTTCTTTTTAGCTTTTAGGTATCTTATACCAAGCATTAATTCTAATCTCAAAATAACTCCTTAATTTATATTAATTTGAATATTATATAATATAAATAGGAAATTTAAACCGACAAGATTTATACGAAATAATTTTTTATAGATTTATATTAAGAATAAACATATCAAACGGCTTCCACATTTCTAGTGGCGATTATATCGACTCCCGCAATATCTTTGGCTATAATATCTCCGATATTAACGGGCGCTTTAACTTTTATATCTTTCAATGCATGAAGACAAATATTTATTTTATCTTTATCTATAGGTTCTTTTGTTTTTACGGGAAGCATTTTTAATTTTCCGTTTTCAACTTTAACTATAGTAGTAACCATTCTAACGGGACGAACTATTTCGGCTCTCGCGTAAGTGTCGCCTCTTTTACAAGTATTGCCGCTAATTTTTACAATCTCGTTATTTTCCATTTCAATATTTAAAGCGCATCCCATAGGACAACATATACAAGTTAATTCTTTATTTTCCATTTTATTATCCTTAATTTAATTATCTTCGATTTTAAATTCTATATTTTTTAATCCTTCTTTTAATAGCATATCTTTATTTAATTTCAAGGTTTCCATCTCGCCAGGCGCAAATATTAAATGTTTTTTATGGATTAGCCTCGCTCCGTCAAAATAAACATTTAAAAATTTATTTGTAAATACTCCGCCTACTCTAAATCTAACCGTAAGCTCTTTATCTATATTTTCAATATTAACGATTGACGGAACTGTATAACGAATTCCGTTTGAAGCTTTTAAATAAATATATTCTTCTTTTTCTTTTTTTGTTTTTTTATTTAGAATATAAATAGCGGCGCTTTTTCCTGCAGTTTCCGCTTCCTCTGAAACTAAATCAACCAAATCATGAACATGCAAAGCGTTTCCGCATGAAAATATTCCTTCAATATTCGTTTCCAAACTTTCGTTTACTATAGGTCCCGATGTGATTGGATTTATTTCAATTCCTATTTCTTTTGAAAGCTCATTTTCGGGAATTAATCCAACCGACAAAAGCAAAGTGTCGCATGAATAATATTCTTCAGTTCCTTTAATCGGCTTCATATTCTCGTCAACTTTAGCTATAATAACTCCTTCGATTCTGTCTTTTCCTTTAATGTCAATAACAGTGTGACTTAATTTCAAAGGAATATTAAAATCGTCCAAACATTGAACTATATTTCTTTTTAAGCCTCCCGAAAATGGTAAAATCTCGGCTACAACTTTTACGGTAGCTCCTTCAAAAGTCATTCTCCTTGCCATAATAAGTCCTATATCTCCCGAACCTAAAATAACTACTTCTTTTCCTGGCATATATCCTTCAATATTTACTAAATGTTGCGCCGCTCCCGCCGAAAATATTCCCGCTGGTCTGTATCCCGCTATATTAAGCGCGCCTCTCGCTCGCTCTCTGCATCCCATAGCTAAAATAATAGATTTAGATTTAATTTGAATAAAACCTTCTTCTTTGTTTATATAAGTTATATTCTTGTCGGCATCGATATTCAAAACCATAGTGTTTAATTTATATTCTATTTTCAAATCTATAACTTTTTCTATAAATCTATAAGCGTATTCTGGTCCCGTAAGCTCTTCGTTAAATCTATGAAGTCCAAAACCGTTATGAATGCATTGATTTAATATTCCGCCTAAAACTTCGTCTCTTTCTATAATAAGTAAATTTTCAATTCCGTTTTCTCTTGCCGAAATAGCAGCCGCAAGTCCCGCAGGTCCTCCGCCTATAATAACAATATCGTAAGATTTCATTGTCTCTCCTTATAAACTTTCTTTATCAAATCCTTTAATTATTTCAGAACCTTTTTCGGATTTTGTAATATCGAGTATATTAATATTAAGCTCTCTTGAAAGTATTTCCATTATTTTTGGCGAACAGAATCCGCCTTGACATCTTCCAAGTCCAGCTCTCACTCTTCTTTTAATTCCGTCTAAAGATTTCGCTCCAATCGGGCTTTTTATTGCATCGACTATTTCTCCTTCTGTAATTTTTTCGCATCTGCAAATTATATGCCCGTATAAATGATTTTCTTTTATAAGTTTATTTTTTTCTTCGTTAGACAAACTCATAAATTTTGTAATGCCTTTTCTCTTCTCTATAAAATCTTTTTTAGTTTCTAATTTTGCTTTTTCTTTTAAAATATCCGCTACCATAACTCCAATTGCAGGCGAGCTTGCAAGTCCAGGCGATTCTATTCCCGCGCAGTCAATAAAATTTTCAGCGTCTTCTACTTCTTTAATTATAAACTCATGTCCGTCTTCATGAGGACGAAGTCCCGCAAAAGAAGTGATTACTTTATTATAAGGAATATTTTTTACCGTTAATTTTGATTTTTCTATGACTTGACTCAAACCTTCCGAAGTCGTATTTACTCCTTCTTTATCTTCTATATCTATTGCCGTAGGACCAATCATTATATTTCCATGAACCGTTGGCGTCACCAAAATGCCTTTTCCAAATTTGCTTGGCAAAGCGAATATTGTCGAAGAAACTATATTTTTAACTTCGCTATCAAGCAGAATATAATCGCCTCTTCTTGGTTTTATGTTTATTTTATTTTCGCTTACCATATTATGAAATTTGTCGGCATAGATTCCCGCGGCATTTACAATATATTTTGTTTTTATTATTTCGTTATTAGTTATAACTTCAAATATATTATTAACTTTTTTTATATTCAAAACTTCCGTATTAAATTTGAATTCTACTCCGTTATCAAATGCATTTTCCGCATAAGCTACATTGAGTATAAAAGGGCAAATTATTCCCGCAGTCGGCGCGTATAAAGCGGCTACAACATTATCATTTAAATTCGGCTCTCTTTCAAAAACTTCTTCTTTGTTTAATATTTTTAAATTCTCTACTCCGTTTGCAATTCCTCTTTCGTATAATTTTTGTAGATTCGGAATATCGTCTTTATTTGAGCATACTACTAAAGAACCGTTTAATTTAAAAGGAACATTCAAATCTTTTGCTATTTTTGGCATCATTTTATTTCCCAAAACATTTAACTTTGCCATAAGCGAACCGTTAGCGGCGTCAAATCCCGCATGAACTATTCCGCTATTTGCCTTTGAAGTTCCAGAACATACATCCTCGCATTTTTCGACAACGCATATATTTGCCTTATATCTCGATAATTCTCTCGCTGCCGAAGTCCCAGAAACACCCGCTCCTATAATTAATATATCATACATAAAAATACCTTATAACATTATATTTTATATTGAAAGATATAATTTATATAATCCGCATATTAAAATTAATCAATACGCGGATTACAAAATTTTATTATACAGCCCAATTTTTAGCTCTTTCTACAGCTTTTTTCCAGCCTGTATATTTTTTATTTCTTTCATCTTCAGGTAAAGAAGGATTAAATTCTTTGTCTAATCTCCATCTTTTAGAAATTTCTTCTTTATCTTTCCAAAAACCTATCGCCAAGCCTGCCAAATACGCAGCGCCCAAAGCGGTTGTTTCGGTTATTTGAGGTCTTAAAACTTTTGTATTTATTATATCCGCTTGAAATTGCATTAAAAAATTATCTCTCGAAGCTCCGCCGTCAACTTTTAGAGAACCTAATTTTACTCCCGAATCGGCAACCATAGCGTCTATAACATCTCTACTTTGATAGGCTATAGCCTCTTCTGCAGCTCTTATTATATGACTTCTATTTACGCCTCTCGTGATTCCTACTAAACAACCTCTCGCATACATATCCCAATAAGGAGCGCCAAGTCCTACAAAAGCGGGAACTAAATATACTCCGTTTGTGTCTTTAACTTTAGTGGCAAAATATTCCGTGTCTTTAGCGTCATGCAATAGTCTTAATTCGTCTCTAATCCATTGAATAACCGCACCTGCAATAAATACCGAACCTTCTAAAGCGTATTCTATTTTTCCTTTATATCCTATTCCTATAGTGGTTAATAATCCGTTTTTACTTAAAATGAATTTTTCCCCTATATTCATAAGAATAAAACTGCCCGTTCCGTAAGTGTTTTTTATATCTCCCTTGCCAAAACATGCCTGTCCAAATAAAGCCGCTTGTTGGTCTCCCGCTATGCCCGATATTGGGACATCTTTTCCGTTTATATTAGCGTATCCGTAAACTTCGGAAGAATCTTTAACTTCTGGAAGCATACTTTCTGGAATATCCAATTCTTTTAATATTTTTTCATCCCATTTAAGCTCTTTGATATTATAAATCATTGTTCTAGAAGCGTTAGTATAATCGGTAACATGGACTTTTCCGCCCGTAAGTTTCCATATAAGCCAAGTATCTATAGTTCCAAATAATAACTCTCCTTTTTTAGCTTTATCTCTCGCTCCAGCAACATTGTCTAATATCCACTTAATTTTAGTTCCTGAAAAATAAGCGTCTATAACGAGTCCCGTATTTTCTCTAATATAAGAATCTAGTCCTTTAGATTTTATGGCATCGCAAATTGAAGCCGTTCTTCTGCATTGCCAAACTATAGCGTTATATATAGGCTCTCCTGTATTTTTATCCCAAACCACAGTAGTCTCTCTCTGATTTGTTATTCCTATAGCCGCTATATCTTCGGGCTTTGCTCCAGCTTTTTGTATAGCTTCTTGCAAAACTCCAAATTGAGTCGCCCAAATTTCTGAAGCGTTATGCTCTACCCAACCTTCGTTTGGATATATTTGAGTAAATTCTTTTTGAGCGACAGATACCATATTTTGGTCATAATCAAACAATATTGCTCTGCTGCTCGTTGTCCCTTGGTCTATTGCCACTACATATTTAGCCATTTAAAACTCCTTCGCCGCATTCTTGCGACAATTTTAATTTTTATTTATTTGAAGATAATATTTTTCCCAAAGTTAAATCATAAATTATGCCAGCTAAAATTCCTCCAATTATAGGTCCTATTATTGGAACTATCCATACATTAGTTCCGTCCGTAAGTCCGTTATTTTTAAAACCAGCAACTACTGCAAATAGTCTAGGTCCTAAATCTCTTGCAGGATTAATCGCATAACCATGCATAGCGCCGAAAGATAATCCTATAGCCACGACTATTAAACCTACAATTATAGGTCCTAAATTAGAACCAGCTGGCGTATTATTTGCATCTCCAACCGCTAAAATCAAAAATACCAATATAAAAGTTCCTACAATTTGGTCGACTAAACCCGATAAGAAACCTGGAACAGCTGGAAAAGTGCAAAATACTCCAGCCGTATTTACAAATTCCGAGTCAACCTCTACCCATTTTTTATAATATACCGCAAATACTATAGCCGCTGCAATAAAGCAACCTATCATTTGAGCTATAATATAGTATAAAACCTTACTCCAGGGAAATCTTTTTGTTACGGCTAAAGCCAAAGTAACCGCTGGATTTAAATGAGCGCCGCTTATTTTACCCGATACATAAATACCGAATGTAACGCCAAGTCCCCAAGCCAAATGTATATTGACTGGCGCTCCGTTATCACATATAACAACCGCCGCTACAACTCCGCATCCTAAAAGAATTAGGAACATTGAACCTATGAGTTCCGCTAAAAATTCGCTTTTTTTACTAAACATATTTTTTCTCCAAAAATAAATATTTATCTATGCTTAATAGTATAGTAATTCTTTTTTGAAAAGTCAAGGTTAATTTTATATTTTTAACAAAAAAAAAAAAAACGATAACAAAAATATAAAAATATCATTTATACAAAATTCTTATTTGTCCAAATGCGGAATTTACATTTAGATATAATATTTTATCAGAATCTCCTATAATAAAATTAACTTCGCCAAAACTTACGCTATCGCCCGTAGGAAGAGATATACTTCCAAACGAACTTGAAGCCTTTATATAAACTTGAATATTTTGATTTATAAATATAATTGTGTCGGAAAATATGGAATCTACCGTTATGTTAATATTTCTGTCTATTTCTATATTGCTAAAATCGATATTTGAAGTTTTAAAAAATAATCTGTAATATCTTTTTTTATAATCGGGAATATTATCTCCGAGATAATAAACGCCGATTAAAATATAAATTCCTAAAAAAACTATTATTATGCTAAAAATCATTCTAAAAATTGGCGTGTATAAAATGAAAGGCATATTTACATTAAAGCAATATCTTATAAGAATATATATTCCGAATAAAATTAATAATAAACCTATAATTATTTTAGAAGAATAAAAACCTCTTCCAAATAATATGGCGACTCCCCAAGAAACTATAAGAAAAGCGACTATTATAGTAAATACGGGAATTGAAGCGAGAAAAGGAATATAAATGTGAAAAATATATTGAAGAAGTATATATACTCCTATGATTATTACCAAACTTCCTATTATTATTCTTGAAAAAATAAATTTCATAATTAAAGCCTTTTTACTAAATTATATATTATAAATATACTAAACAATTTTTATTTAAAATCAAGTTTTATAATTGATTTTTATATCTATTCATAATATAATTTAATACAATTTAAAAATAAATTATAAAAAATAATAAAATAAAAAAGGATTTTAAAATGAGGTTTAAAAGCGCTTATAATGGAACATTGACAAAAAACGATATAGGAAAAGAAGTAAAATTAGCGGGATGGGTTTTAAGAAGACGCGACCATGGCGGAGTTATATTTGTAGATTTAAGAGACAGAACGGGATTCGCTCAAATAGTTTTTAATCCTCAAGTAAACGAAGAAGCTCATAACAAAGCTCAAGATTTAAGAAGCGAATTCGTTATAAGCGTTGTAGGAAAGGTTAGAGCGAGAAGCGAGGAAATGATTAATCCAAAAATTCCAACGGGCGAAATTGAAGTTATGGTTGAAAAATTAGAATTATTAAATACTTCGGAAACTCCTCCGTTTATGCTTGAAGACGATATAGACACTAACGAAGAGATAAGATTAAAATATAGATATTTAGATTTAAGACGCCCTAAAATATTTAATAATTTATATTATAGATTTTTAATTACAAATGCTTTTAGAAAACATTTGGCGGAAAACGGTTTTATTGATGTTGAAACGCCTATTTTAAATAAAAGCACGCCCGAAGGAGCGAGAGATTTTTTAGTGCCTTCAAGATTATCTGCGGGAGATTTTTACGCCTTGCCTCAATCTCCTCAAATTTTTAAGCAAATACTTATGATAAGCGGATTTGATAGATATTATCAAATAGCGAAATGTTTTAGAGATGAAGATTTAAGAGCGGACAGACAGCCTGAATTTACTCAAGTCGATATTGAAACTTCTTTTTTAAGCACGGATGAATTTTTATCAATAATGGAAAAAGTAATAGCCGATATCGTAAAAGAGGTTTATAATATTGATTTGCCTTTGCCTTTGCCTCGATTATCTTATAAAGAAGCTATGGAAAATTACGGAAGCGACAAACCCGACACAAGATTTGAATTAAAACTTATAAATGTCGAAGATGCCGTTAGAGGATGCGATTTTGCAGTATTTAAAAACGCTTTGGATAATAAATTTATAATAAGATGTTTGAACGCGAAAGGCGGAGAAAAATTAAGTCGAAAAGATATTGACGATTTTACAAAATATGTTGGAATATTCGGGGCTAAAGGACTCGCTTGGATGAGAGTAACCGAAAACGGATTAGAATCGAATATAGTAAAATTCTTTTCAAAAGAAAATCAAAATAAAATACTTGAAATTACAAAAGCCGAAAAAGGAGATTTATTATTTTTTGTTGCCGACACTCCGAAAATTACTTTTGACGCTTTGGGAAATTTGAGATTAAAAGTCGCTGAAAAATTAAATTTAATCGATAAAGATAAATTAAATTTTTTATGGGTTGTAGAATTTCCATTATTTGAATACGATTATAAAGAAAAAAGAATTTCTGCGACTCATCATCCTTTTACCGCTCCCGTTCCCGAAGACATTGCGATACTTGAAAGCGATACTTTGAAAGTTAGAAGCGATACTTACGATTTAGTTTTAAACGGAAATGAAATCGGCGGCGGCGGACAGAGAATTTACGATAGTTCTGTGCAAGCTAAAATATTTAATTTGCTTGGAATATCCGAAGAAAAAGCGAAAGTTAGATTCGGATTCTTGCTTGACGCTTTGAAATATGGCGCTCCTCCAATGTGCGGAATGGCTTTCGGAATAGACAGAGTCGTAATGCTTTTACAAAAACAGGACAGCATAAGAGAAGTTATAGCTTTTCCTAAAACTCAAAAAGGACAATGTTTAATGAGCGGATGTCCTTCCACTGTGGATGAGGAGCAGCTTGAAGAGTTGCATTTGAAAGTAGACGATTTAGTATAGTTATGTGCGGTATTGATACTTACCCGAAGTAGTTTCGGATGGTGTTAGCGGAATATTGATAGAAGATGAAAATTATGAAGACTTAAAAAACGCATTAATAAAATTGATTGAGAATAAAGATAATAGGGAAAATATGGGTAAAAATGGAAGACGAATATATGAAGAAAAATTTACAGCTGAAATTATGGCTAATAAATTTATAGATTATTATAAAAATATTTTAAAATAAATATAAATTTGGTTAACAATTTAATATAGGAGATTTTATATGAATATAAAAGATTTTATTTATTCAAAAAAAGACGAAGGAATTTATAGAAAGAGAACAATTTTTGGTATAAAGATAATAACAAAACCATATGAGCTTATACTAAACGATAAATTAGATAGAATTTTACATGACTATGATAATTTGATATGGGGGGGGGGTAAATAGACTAAATAATATATTAACAAAGAAATATTTAAATGAAAACTATATTTATACTGTCAATATAGATAATAATTTATTTCATTTTCAAGATTCTATTCTATCGGAAAGCGTTAATATGATAGCTCATGAATTAAACAATAACGAATACGATTTTAATATAGACTTCAAAGAAGGCGATATTGTTATAGATATTGGAGCAAATGTCGGTATGGTATCTATTTTACTTGCTAAAAAATTTCCTTTTCTAAAAATATATTCTTTTGAACCGTTAAAAGAAAATTACGATAATTTTATTAAAAATATAGAATTAAATAATATTCCAAAAGAAGTTATTACCGCCGAAAATAAAGCCGTTACAAAAGACGGAAGATCAATAACTATGAGTATTAATAGCGCTAATAAAGGTGGCAGTTCTACTACAGATGTTATATCGATTAATTCAATTATGACTAAAGAAAATAGCCAAGTTGAATCGATAACTTTAGAAGAGATATTTAATAAATATAATATAAATAAATTAAAACTTTTAAAAATCGATTGTGAAGGTTCTGAATACGAAATTTTATATAATGCCGATACAAATTTATTAAAAAACATAGAAAATTTAAGAGGTGAATTTCATGAAAACAAAAATTTAACTGACGAATACGATATTGATAAATTATGTGAATATGTTTCAAAATATATTAAAAATTATAAAGTCACGAAAGCTAGACATTGTTTTGTGATGTAATAAAATTATATTTGAAATAAAAAGCAAGCGTTAAATTAAGGTCTTATTTTTTGTATTAAATGTAGTATAATATCATATAAAAATATGATTCTATAGTAATTTTCATAAAAAATATGCATTAAAGGACTTGACAGAAAAAGCTTTATAGTGTATAATGTGTGTATAAATTAAAAATAATGATAAAATTAAAATTAAAATTTAAACAAAGGAGAAACAAATGGATATAAAATTAATTAATAAGAGGATTTTATATGAAAAAAAAATACCAAAAAAAAGGACTTCAAGTCATGACAGCGAAAGAAATTATAAAAATTATCGAAAAAGACGGGTGGCGTAGGGTGAAATCAAGAAGTGGAAGTGGGCATTTACAATTTAAACATCCTGTAAAGAAAGGTAAGGTGACAGTCCCATTTCATGGTAAAGATGATTTGAATAAAGACGCAATAAAAAGTATTTTAAAACAAGCGCAAATAAATTTAGAGCAATTATAAGATTTTTTAACATTTAATTATTAGCAATTTAGAAAGTATTTTTAAGTAAATTATAGAAATTAAGATTATGAAAAAGAGTTCTCGCGTTTATGCATATATAGCAGATTTATCAAAATCTAAAACTGGTTATAATATATTATTTTATGATTTTCCAGGATGCGTAAGTGCGGGAAAAACTTTAGAAGAAACAATAAAGAATGGAAAGATAGCTTTACAAATGCATATAGAAGGAATGATGGAAGATAAAGAAAAAATACCAGAACCTTCCACTTTAGAAAAAATTATTAAAGAAAATGAATATACTGAAACGGAAATTAGAATATTAATCGAAGCTAATGTAATAACCGAAAATAAAAAGAGAATAGATATAACCCTTGACGAAAATTTAATCAATATGATGGATGTCGTATCAAATAATAGAAGCGAATTAATAAGTTTGGCTACCAGAGAATATATAAAAAATAATTACATGAATATAAAATAAATATATTACTAATCATATATACAAAATTTACAACCTACTAAATGTTTTTTTAATATTTAGTAGCTTTTTATTAATATATTATTTTCTTACGAATAAGATATAGATAAATTATGCGATTTGGACTAAAAAATATTATAGATTGTCAAGTTTATCAATCGTTTAGTAATTATATTGAAGATAAAAATAATAAATTAGAAAAAATGATAAATAATATTATTTCAATTCTTAATGAAGTTGTAAATAGTATTATTTAGTTTATTTCCGTTAAAAAGTAGAGAGATAGATTTAGAAATAGATTTAAAATAATGTGTATTTATTATCATAGTTAATATTAAAAAGTATAACTCTAAATATAAACTAGTATCTTAAATACCATCTGGCTTACAAACCTTACAAACCTCATACCCGTTCTTTATAGCCTCATTCAGATCTATAGCTTCCTTTTCTCCTCGCAAAGTTCGGCAATTTTCAAGATGATATTTTTTACCCGTTTTTGCTATATAAACAATTTTTTCAGTTTCGTTAATTTTATTTTCGTTTACAGTTTCATTAGAATTTTTAATTTCTAAATTTTCATTTGATTTATTTTTTTTGCTTTCGTTAGTCGCTTTAATTTCGTTCGTTTTGGTTTCATTTATTTTAGTTTCAGTTTTTATTTCGTCCTTTTTATTCTCTTTAGATGTAGTTTTAGTTTCATTAGTTTTTATAATGTTTGTTTCTGCTTCTTCGTAAACAAAATTATCCGCATCATCTTCGATAGATTCTATTTCGGATTTAGGTTTTTTACTTTCTCCCGAAGCTTCATTTGAACATTGAATAATTAAAACCGATAGAATAATTAAGAAAATAATAAATTTTTTCATAGAAAACTCCTAATATTTTTAATTGATAATATTATATTACATTTTTATATTTTTATCAATATTTAAATCATAAATTTTAAGAAAAAAATTAGCCTCAAGATAAAATGCATAAAAATTGATTTTATAATTTGGAAAAGTTTTACAAAAATCTTAGACAGCAGATAAATTAATCAAAATATTCAAATAAAATTTCATTCTATAAACACAATTTCTTTTGTATAAGGAAATCTAAATTTCATTCTTGCCATAGTGAAAGTTATATAAGTTTTCTCAACGCATTTTAAATTTCTATTTTTTAACGAAGTAAGAGCGGTGGAATAAACTTCAAAATATTTTGCATTAAAAATTATAGTTTTAGCTCTAGTTTCATTTGCAGGAATTTTTAAAGATTCAACAGAATAAGCTTTTGAAAATACTTTACCACTTGTGTTTATTAATTCTATTTCTATTTTTTCTATAGGAAGCTCAACAGAAAGATTATTTTTTATATCTAAAACGCATTCTAAAGTTATATCGTTTAAAGTTATGCTTTTTAATTTTGCGCTTTTAACAGTTATGTCGGGTTTATTTTCTTCTATAAAACTTCTCGAAAATTCTCTTGCGGAATTTTGCAATGTTTCGCATGATAAAATAAAAATTGACATTAATAAAATAATTATTTTCTTCATAAACTCTACAACCTAAATTTATTTTTTATCAATTTTAAAAACTCTTTAAATATATTTATTTCGTATTTTTCATCAATATATTTATTAAATGTTTTAGATAAAACTTTAATTAAAATATTTATATTTGCTTTACATTCTAAATTAAAAAATATATTTGGAAGAATAATTAAAAAAAATTCTTTCCAATAAATAATTAAATTTAATTCTATAAAATTTAATTTCTTATATTCTAATTTTACAAAATCGTAGCAAAAAAACTCTCCGATTTTTTCATTATAACCAATTTTAATTTTTCTATTTATTATATACAAATCGCCAAATAAACTATTTAAAGTTAAAGCGCAAATAAAATTATTTTGTATAGAAAGACAAATTTTTAATTTTATTCCTTCTTTGACAAAACCTTTAAAACAAATTTTATGCAAACTTATATTTGGCGCAAAAAACATCAACTTAATTTTAAATTACATTCATGTTCTTCTCTTTTATACATTGCCTGCCTTTTCATTAATAAATCGAAATCTACCAAATGCCCGTCAAATTCAGGTCCTTCAACGCATGCAAATTTAGTTTCAGTTCCAACTAAAACTCTACAGCAGCCGCACATTCCCGTTCCGTCAATCATAATAGGATTTAAACTAACGGTTGTAGGAAGATTATATTCTTTTGTAAGTTTTGCCACGAATTTCATCATTATTGCGGGACCGATTGCAATTACTTCGGATATTTTCTCACCCTTATCGTAAACTCTTTTAATCATATCGGTTACAAGTCCTTTCTCCCCATAGCTTCCGTTGTCGGTGCAAATTAAAGTTTCTTCGGAGATTTTTTTCATCATATCTTCCATAATTATTAATGATTTATCTCGCGCTCCCAAAATTGAAATAACTCTATTTCCGTTATTATGATGAGCTTGAGCGATTGGATGTAAAGGAGCGATTCCAACTCCGCCGCCAACGCATAAAACTATTCCGTCATGTTTTTCAATATGAGTAGGTTGACCTAAAGGACCGATAACATCCATTATTTCATCGCCGACTTGAAGTTCCATAAGTTTAGCCGTAGAATATCCGATATTTTGAGTCACTATAGTAATAGTTCCCGCTTCAATATCCGCATCCGCTATAGTGAGAGGAATTCTCTCGCCGATTTCATTTAATCTAAAAATAATAAAATTTCCCGCTTTACGATGTTTTGCTATATCGGGAGCTACAACTTTCATCATAAAAACTTTTTCAGACCATTGTTCTCTTTCAACTATTTTATAACCCATAAAAACCTCCTTTTATTATAAACCTTAAATTTTTTATTGGTTATTATCCGAAGAGTTCGCTTCGTTATTAATTATTTCGTTTTCATTATTTGCTATATTATTATTTTCGTCATTTTTTATTTCATTATTTGATTCTTCCGCTTTTATTAAATCGGAATGTTTAGGAATTTTAACTCCGAGTCTTTCAACCAATCTCGCTTTCTTTCCAACTTTATTTCTTAAATAATATAATTTCGCTCTTCTAACTTTTGCTTTACGAACGATATCGACATGGTCTATTCTCGGAGAGTTAATTAAAAATATTCTTTCGACTCCGACTCCGTAAGATATTTTACGAACAATAAAACTTTTGCTTATTCCTTTTCCGCGAATCGAAATAACGACTCCTTCAAAAGCTTGCAATCTTTCTCTGTCGCCTTCTATAATCTTTACCCAAACTTTTATCGTATCGCCAATTTCAAAAGGTAAAATTGCTTCTTTTTTGTATTTTGCTTCCGCTAATCTAATTTTCTGTTCCATATTTTCTCCCGTTTATTTTAACTTAAATTTAATTCAAAAATATAAATAATTATCGAATAATTATAACATATTGTATGAATTTTATCAAGATAATTTATTTATAATTTTATTAATGGATTATATTTATTTTATAAAATAAATTTATATTTTTTCTTTTTTGTATATTTTTATGTTTTATTAATATATGAATTTTAAGAGGATATTATGAAAATAACTTTAGATATGAGCATATCCGCTTTATTAGACGCTTTCGATAGAGAATTTGGAGCTTCGCTTGGAATTTATAAAGGCGCTTATAAATCGGACGATATTAAACTTTTTGAAATTGCAGACCCAAGAAAAAATCTAAAATCTTTTATTGTAGTCGATAAAGATACGAGCGTTGAAACTGTAGAGTCAATGTTTAAAAAAGTATTTGGAATAAGAGTGCAAGTAAAAGATAAAGACGGAAACACTATGAGTCAAGAAAGCACTTTAGGAGGAGAGAGAATATTATCTAAAAAAAGCCCTGAAGAAAGAAATATAAAATTAGTAGATTTAACTGACGATATTGTAATTGAAAAAGATAAAAATGAAGTAGAATTAAATAAAGCCAATAAAAAAAATAAAAAGGCTTATTACTTAAAACCTAAAGAAATTAAACATAGCGTTGAAGATAAAATAAAAGAAATTGACGAATATTATTTAAAATTTCAAAAATCGGAAAGATATAAGGCTATGATTAATCTTTTATCTTGTATAGAAGAGGCTAAACTTTATTATCCCGAATCGAAAGAAATTATTGAACATATAGAAGATATAAAAAATAAATCCGTTTCAATATCTCGTTTAAGCGTGAGAAAGAGAAGATTTGCAGCTATTATTCTTATAATAATAACTTCCGCTCTTATTCTTATAAGCGTTGGAATATTCGGATTTAATTTATATAAGAAAATAAAACAAGATAGAACTGTCGATAGCATAGTAAAAGAAATAGACAATTTGAGAATGAGAAAAGGCTCTTTAATGGAAAGCGGAAATATTGCAGAAGCAAACGCAATAGACGAAAGCATTAATTCAAAATCCGAACAGTTAAATATTATAAGAAATACAAAAACTTTTCCAATAACTTATTATTTTCTATTTGTCGCTTTCATCATGATTGTAATAGTTGCTATATTTATTTTAAGGCTTAATAAATTTAATATAACTTCGATTCGATTTGAAAATAAAACTTAAATTTTAAAAATTTTAAGAATTCTTTTTTTAAAAATTATTATTTAATTATTTTTATATAAATTTTCGTTATTTAATTCGCTTTGAGCATGTCGTCTCAAATATTCCTGCACAAATTCTAAATCTTCAATCGTGTCTATTCCATGAATAAATTGATTCGTTTCTAAAACTTTAATTTTCATTCCGTTATAAAGCCATCTTAACTGTTCAAGTTTTTCTATTTTCTCGCAGTCGCATTCTTTAAGTTTTTCAATTTTTAATAAAATATTTTTTCTAAATGCGTAAACTCCTATATGTTTATAATATTTTACTTCAATATCGTTATCAAATCTTTTATGCGGAATTGTGGCTCTTGAAAAATACATTGCATAATCGTTGGAATCGCAAACTACTTTAACAGCGTTTTCGTCTTTTATTAAATGGCTGTCGTTTTCAATTTTTGATTTTATAGTCGCAATATCTACTTTTTCATCTTCAAAACATTTTATAATTGGAGAAAGTATCTCCTCGTTAATTAAAGGTTCGTCTCCTTGAACATTTATAATTATATCGCAGTCGATTTTTTTTGCAGCTTCAATTATTCTTGAAGTTCCCGAAGTATGAGATTTTGAAGTCATAATAGCTTTGGCGTTATTTTTTGAGCATATATCCATTATCTCTTTTGAATCTGTCGCTATTATAACATCGTCAATTTCAGAAACCGCTTTAACATTATCGTAAACGGCGATTATTATTGGCTTTCCTAATAATTCATAAGTTAATTTTTTTGGGAATCTTGAAGAATCGTATCTTGCGGGAATTATCGCCACAGTTTTAGGCATAATTATTTTTCCTCCATTATATCTTTTACCATTTTATATAATTTGTTTTTAAACTCTTCTTCGCTTTTAGATTCCAAAAGTAAAACCGCATACATACTAAATCTTGAAACTTTTGTAAATATAGAAAGCAGATTAAGATATTTTTCATTTTTTCCGATTGGAGTTAAAAACATAGTTAATAAATGAACGGGCTTATTATCCAAAGCGTAATAATTTAATCCTTTTTTAGAAACTGCAAATATTAATTCGTTTTCTTCAACCTCGCTTGTCCTCACATGCGGAAAAGCAACGCCATAACCTAAACCGCTTGTTATTATCTCTTCTTTTTTATACATAAATTTTATAGTTTTGTCGATATTGATTCTCAAGCCTTTCGATTCGGCATAAATCAGCATTTCGCTTATTACTTCTTCTTTATTTTTAGCTTTTAAGTTTAGCAAAACATAAGAACTTTCTATTATTTTAGACACTTCTTTTAATGAAATCATTTTATAACCTTCTTTTTAATTTTTATTCAAATTTTAAATTTTCAAATTTCAGTATTAAATTTTTCCTTCAAATATTGCCGCATTGTATATTTTTTCTGTATAACCTCCAAAGTTATATTAAGCGGATAAGCTTTATTATGATTCTTAAAATTTATAGCTACGGATTCATCGTCTAAATCTATTGAGCGCGATAATTCCCATTTTCCTTTAAATTTCATTCTAATAACTTCGCCTATATATGCGCTTATTGAAAATATAATATTTCTGTTATTGTCATTTTCTAAAATTAAATTTAATTTCTCGCTAAAAAATTTATCTATTTCTAATAAACTTTTTAAAGTATAATCTATATGATAGCCTTCTCGAATCAGAAAATTGCTTATCCAAAAAGAACTTCTTAATATCTCTTCATGCGGCAAAATACTTTTTGACATTTATATATTCCTTTATTATATAATATATTAAATCTTTTTTATAATAAGTCAAATTTAAAATTATATAATATTTGTAAATTATGCCGAAAAATAATAAAACTATATCGAAATTATAATTTAGGATATTATAAGTGATTTTGGATAAAGATTCATTTTCAGGATTCGTAAAATATATAGAAAATAATTTTAATTTTGATTTTCTTTCAAAAATACCTGGATATGAAGAAGATTATAAAATACAAAAAGAATCAATATTAAAATTAATAAAAAATTCGGATAATAACGATACTTTTTTAGATTATATTTCTTATACATACTCTCTTTTAAGAAGCGATATTATAGAACAAATTATATCTCTATCTTGGGAAAAACATAATGGAATGAAAGACAGTTTTATTAATGACGATAAATTTGAACTTAATATTAATCAAAAAATAAATTATATATCTATACTTTTAGTTATAAGAGATATAATGCATACAAGTTATATTGCTTCTCTTCCGATATATAACGAATATAAATATAATCAAAAAGAATTTTGTGATAAAGCAAAAGAGATGATAGAAAACTCTATAGATAATATATCGACTTTAGGAAATATAAACCCAATCTTTATAGCGATTGCCGCAAAAAGCATATTGCCTTTTTCTATAAAAAGCGATGAATTATCAAGTTCGTCAAAATTAATATCGATTCTATTTAATATATCTAGAATAATAGGCGCTTATCCTTATTGTGAAAACAATAGCGAAAGAACGCAGCCAATTTTTTTAAGCGCAATTTATAATTTGACAAATAACGCTTCTTTTTTAGGAATTGATTATAAAATGATTAGACAATTATACGATAAAGTGAAATGCGGAGAAATACGGTGGAAAAATTAGCCAAATATAATATTGATTTTATAGTGGCGGCGATATCTTCTTTAGTTATAATATCAATGTCAGCTTATATGATATTAAATTCAAATACAATTGTAATGAAAGTTTTAATAATTTTAGAATTTCTATGTTCTTTTTATTTTGTCAGCGTATTTTTTTATAGAATTTCAAAATATTCGAGAATAGAATTATTTTTTTATTTAATAACTTTTTTAATTCCTTTTATGATGTCGATACTTGGAATATTTTACGCTTTAAACTTTTTTTCTTTGAATAGAGTATTTTTGAAAGAAAATATAATTTCTTCTTTTCTTACGCGCGGTTATCATTTTCTTTTTATATTTTATATAACGCATATAATATATTTCTTTTATTTATTCGTTTTGGAAAATAAGAAAAGTTTTTATTCAAGCATATCTTCGCATTTTATAATAATAATATCCGCCGCTATGGCGATTATATTTATTATAATTTATGCGGTGCTTAATTGGATATTTGACAATAATATAATTAAATCTTATCAAAATACAAAAAATGAAATTATATACGAAGCCGATACGACTTTTTATAGAGAGCATAATTCTGAAGGTTTTGAATACGAAAGTTTTGCGAAATCTCTAAATATAGCTTTGCTTTATTATGATAACGAATTAAAATATCAATCTGATAATTGGGACGAATTTGAAAGCAAACATTTATTATTTGAAACCGCGATTATTCAAGGAAACGGATTTTTTATTATGATAAGCGGAAAGCAATTTATTTATCCTTTCTATATGTTCATACTTATTTATATTATAGTTAATTCTATCATCTTAACATTTTCAATAATATTCTTTAAAATATTTTTAGAGCAAAAATTTAACTCTTATATCGATATAATAATTAAAGGTTTTGAAGAAGAAAATTTTATATATGCGATAAATACGGATAATATGGACGAAACTGAAATTAAAACTCTTTCAAAATTATACAATAAAAAACTACTCGCTTATAAATACAGAGAAAGATATATAAAAATGTTTACAAAATAAAAAACCAATACTTTAATCTATAAATAAAAAAAGACACCGTAATAAAATACGATGCCTTTTAATTATTTTATATATTATCAATCTTAATTATTTTTTAGTTTTATTCGAACTATTGGCGTTATTAGGATAATTAACATTCATTTGTTTTCCTCTATTTCCTTGATTTTGGTCATAGGTTCTATTTGTGCCAGCAGTTCCTTTATTCGGATTTTTTATATCCGCGCTGTGATTTTTACCCATATTTTCACCTCCTTTTTAAAATAAAATATTTACTACTTTGTTAAATTGATTGCATAATATGTCTTTCCTCCAGTTTCAAAATTTATACTCAAGCTTCTGTTGTCTTTATAAGAAACACCGAAAGAACCCGTAGCAGGCTGAATAATAGTCGCTTCGGATTTTTCATATGGGCTACCAGCAAATAGATCGTTAGGAGTGCCATAGTAATACCACCATTTTGTTACGGTGATGGAAAAAGGTTGGGAATCGTTATTGTCATAAAAATCTGTTCCCTTTCCCGTTATGGTGCAAATGCCGTTATTGATTATAACGGTTGCACTCCCACCTGAGCTATTGGTATATGTTCCTTCGGAAGGATGATTTGAGCTGGTTTCGCCAAGCGCTTGTGTCTCTGGCGCTTCGTTCGATTTACAGCTTATAGATAAAGCTGCAACTAAAGCTCCTACAACCATGTAGGTAAAAAGTTTTTTGTTTTTAGAATTTTTCATTTTCAAATTCTCCTTTTGAAATAAATTTTTATTTATAACTAAACAAGGATTTTTTATTTTCCTTGATAAGCTATCGAAAGTAAATTTGATTGAAGTTAAAAAGGTTTTAACTAAATTATGCAACAAAATTGAGACACTTAAAAATTTAAATGCCTTTAAAAATTGCGATATATAAAATTTAAAATTATTATTTAAAAGACAATTATGGC